>Ga0315900_10000120_pt1 | contig 131102 bp, 83 predicted proteins | sample LakEriMetagenome_FD_203521 | JGI IMG/M metagenome (GOLD analysis project Ga0315900, IMG submission 203521) | Freshwater fungal communities from buoy surface, Lake Erie, Ohio, United States - Buoy 12 MA114 | ecosystem: Environmental > Aquatic > Freshwater > Lake > Lake biofilm | place: USA... | reverse complement strand
ACTAACCCTAAAATTTATATTTTTGTTTAACCACTAAAATGAACATGAACGCAAAATCTTCGCCAGCAAAATCAGTGGTCAATTTGCTTCGGAATCAGGTGGTCAATTTAATCGGTCTATGCACTGTTGAGCAGATTGTCCACAAGCGTGGTGGCAGTTATTTCTTTATTCAAGCTCTCCAACTTAAAGTAGGTTTGCTGCACTTTATCCTGAATTTTAAAAAGCCGTGGATTAACCAAATGCGCTGATGCATCTGTTGGGTGTACCTGTTTTATTTTAGCGTTCCAACAATCTTCATATACATAGATGCCTGTGCTAAAAGTAGCACGGTTTCCATTTAGTGTAATTCTGCAGTAAACAGGTACTTCACCAGACTTAAGCCTTTTGCTTTTAGGTAAGTAGAAGTGTGTAATTAGATGATCAAGCATAACAAATTCAGTTTGCAAATTAGTTTACGCTGAGCTTAGCGACACCACTTTTTGGACACCAATAGGTGTAGAATTAGTGCCTTTTGAGGTGCATTTTAGCGACACCTATAGGGTAGTAAAAAACAAAACCCCAGCATTTACATGGGGTTCAGCTTAATGTGCGGAGACTGAGGGATTCGAACCCTCGATACCCTTTTGAGGTATACACACTTTCCAGGCGTGCTCCTTCAACCACTCGGACAAGTCTCCAACAGAGCGGCCAAAAATAATAAAAATTACTGAGCATTATGCTATTATTACTTAGTTTTCTATAAATTAGACAGATGAGCTTACCGAATGATTTTGAAAGTTATGTTAAACAGTTTCCTCTCCAAACGCAGGATCTTTTAAAAGAAATGAGAATAATTATTCAAAAATCTGCTCCCCAAGCAATCGAATGCTTTAAATACGGAATGCCCACCTTCTTTTTACACGTTAATTTAGTGCATTTTGCCGCCTATAAAAATCATATCGGTTTTTACCCAACTCCTTCAGCAATTATTCACTTTAAAGAAGAATTAACAAAATATAAAACCTCTAAAGGAGCTATTCAGTTTCCGTTAAAAAAATTACCTAAAACTTTAATCACCAAAATTGTTAAATACAGAGTTCTGGAGATACAACATAAATTCTTATAAAAATTTAATGATCCCCCTTTCTTTGACTTATTTATAAAAAAAATCGAAGTGTTTTTTTTAAAAGATTTTAAAATAAGTTTGCGCCCATTAAAATTATACTTATGAAATTTTTTTTACTCACCATACTTGCCTTTGTCTTTATAAATACATGGGCACAAATTGATCCCCGTTATTCTGTATACAATACTTCAGGCCCCTACACTGTTCAGGTTGACAGTAGTTATAGCACTAACCCAAAGTTTATGATTTATAAACCTATTGGCTCTTCGGGTTCACTTCCGGTTATGATATTTCATCCCGGCGCTAACGGCTTTTTTCAATCTGCCATTAATGTTCATAGTTACGATTTATATACGAAGCACCTGGCCTCATGGGGTTACGTAGTTTTAGTTTTGGATATAACAACCGGTGGATTTCCTTCCAGTACTAATTTTAATTCGGCTGTAAACTGGGTTTATACCAATTCCAGAAATAGTCAGCATTGGATGCATACAACAGCCGATACAAACCGAATAATTATTGGCGGTCACAGTAACGGTGGTATTCATGCCTCTTCGTATATTGCCGCTTATCCAAACAAGGTGCAGGGCATGGTTCTATTTGCCTCCTATCCTTCCACCTTTCCACCCACTAACGTTGGTGTATTTAATGGTAAACTTTTAGACCTTGCCGGCTCCGAAGACGATGCCAGCACACCTGCGCAATGCAGAACAGGCTATGATTCTTTTACCGGAACCACCTGTAAATCGTTTGTGATAGTAGAAGGCCTTCATCATGGCGGATTTGGCAATTACGTTAACACCGCGCAGCCCGTTGGAAGTATGGGTCGGGACAGCGCAACCGCAACAGTTAGACATTTATTGCTTTCCTTTCTTGAAGGTCAATTTAAAAATAACAACTTTGCACTGGATAATTTTTTTGATAGCAATTTACGACCCAATAACTATAGTACTTTTTTAAGCAGCTGCGTAAATACTGCCACCCGTAATTTAGAAAAAGAAGTTCCTATTAAGCTGCTTCAACATCATTTGGTTCAAAGTAATCATAATAAAACAGAAGTGTTTGCATTAGACGGGAGAAAACTTTTACAAAGCAACGAATTGTCAATTAATCTGGAAGCATATAAAAATAATATTGTTCTTATACGCGTATATAACAACAACGGACTCTATCAAGCTAAATTATGGATAGAATAGGCGAAAGAGTTTTAACAAAATGTTGATGTCCTAATTAATTTTTTAAAATAATGATTGTAAAGTCACCTTTGTATAGCGTTTAAAAAAGCATTAACTATTCCGTAAACTTGATTAATTAACAAGATGTTTTAAAAAGGCAGAAAGCGGATACATTTAAAATAAATAATTTAGGACCTTAATAGGCGCAAACTTTTTCCGAATTTACTAAGTGGTAAAATGAATTACTTAAAACGCGAGGAATTAAAAAATATTTCAAAAGTAGTTCCTTTAACATTATGCATGTTTACATTACCGTTAATCTGATCCACCAGTGAATCAATTAATTCCAAACCTATATGATTACTTTCGATTTCGTTTCTTTTGCTAGGATCGAAACCTTTCCCATTGTCAGAGAGCATCAAACAAAACTGAGTTTCATTTCTTGTCATTTGCACGTGGATCTCTCCTCCTTCGGAGTCAAAAGCATGCTTAAAAGAATTAGACACAATTTCATTAACCATTAAGCCAAGAGGCAATGCTACATCCATTTCAAAAGCTACCATTTCAATTTTTAAGAATACATTTATTCTATTTTTTTCGGAATTAAAAAGATATTTAAGCTGCTCTATGAGCTGTTCCAAATAATCAGGCATTTGTATATAAGCTAAAGTGCCCGATTTATAAATAAATTCGTGGGTAAGCGCTATACTCAGAATACGTTGCTTGGATTCATTTAATTCCTCTATAACTTCCTGATTATTTGATTTAGAAGCCTGAATGTTTAAGAGACTAGAAATTATTTGCAAGTTGTTTTTAACGCGGTGATGGACTTCTTTTAACAAGGCCTCCTTCTCTTTAAGTGAATCCTGTATAATTATATTTTTAGTAAGTATCTCACTATTCTTTTCAATTAAAACCTTTTGATTATTCTTTAATCGTGTGTACAAATAGATAAACATGAGCAATAGAATTAATAAAAAAACTATTGTTTGAATTAAAACTAGTTTTTGGTTGCCCTGCTTCTCCAGAAGCAGCTCATTACTTTTTAAAAGATTATTCTTTTGTTCTATCTCATCTTCTTTCTGCTTAACAGCATAGGTAACTTGTTGGTTAATGATCTGACTCTCTTTTTCGATGTTAATAAAAGAATCCTTTAAACCAACCAAATCTCGGAACAATGAAGCAGCATCCTTTTCATTTCCCTTCAATAAATTCCACTCGGCCAATAGTTTTTTATTTTGAACTAAAGGCATAATATCTTCTTTTCCTTTCAATAAATTGGCAGCAGTATCAATATAACGAAAAGCAAGATCCAGTTCATTTAACTTCAAAAAGCAACTGGCTAATTCGTTAGAGCTGATTACAGCATTTAAGTAATCTCCTTTTTTAATACTCCAGCAAACATCTTGTTTTAATAGCGGAACTGCTTCATTGTATCGATTAAGTAGCATGTAAGACTGAGCAATATTCCCTTTAATAAGGCCAATAAAAAAAAGATCTTCCAGATTATTTTTCCTACTTACCTTATAAAGATAATTAAGAGCCAAATTAAATTCAGCAATAGCACTGTCTGCATTTTTGGATTTATTGAAATAAACTCCCAGATTATTATGAAAATTTGCATTAAACCAATTGTCCTTGTAAAATTGATCTGTACTTAACCACTCTAATCTGTTTTGTTTAATTGCTTCCGAATACAAGCCTATTTCGCCGTAGAGTCTGCTTTTAGGGATACTAATTTTCCAGGGATTTAGTTTTAACTTTCTACTCTCAATAATTTCGGTAATTTCATTATGATATTCGAAGGCTTTTGGAATATTATTAATTGCAACAAAACCCTCAATAATGCATGAATACAAACGAACGCTATCATTAAAATTAAATGTTTTGTTTTGAGAAAGTAAAGTAACCATAGCCGGAATAGCCCGGGTGTATCTATGTTCCTGAAATAATACTATGCAGTTTACAAAATCGTTTAGTTCGTTTAACTCGGGTGTATTTGTCGGTAATTTTTTTTGGATTAAGTCTTTTTTAAACTCATTAAACAAAACTGATTTATAATCATTTTTGGTTTCTTTAATTATATTAATCCTACCCTTATAATCGGCACTTTCGTATTGTTTAAAAACTTCTGAAAATTCTTGAGCGATTAAACCATTAATCATCATTAAGAATACTAAACAAATTCTAACAATGATTGATGTATTTGACTGCAGATTTAAAAACATACACTTCGACTAATTTAATACAAAAAAGTGTTTAAACGTTTGATATGCCCCATTTTATTCGCTCTTTTAACCAAATAACCCGGATATATTATACGCGGCGCAAGCGAGGAAGAATTTGCACTGGTCATTTACCCAATACGCTAAGCTGAAGCCAGGCCTTTTGCGGCTGGGCTTAGGGCGATGGTATTGGTCTTTTGCCACTACTCAACAATTACCACTTCGTAATTCCGGCGTAGGCCGGTATCTAAATTTTAAAATATATTGTTATAAATTTAGTACTAGCGCCCTAAGCCCTTCTCACTGGCAAACGCTTCAGCTTAGCGCGTACAGGGGGAAGCCAAGGCTTTGTGAGGTTGGGCTTAGGGCGATTGTATAATTTAATTTATAACTCATATACCTTAATTGGACTTTGTTCATTGGCACTACTTAATCTCCATTCGTGTGGATAATTTACAAAACCTGATACTACCGGGGCGTACTGGGGTTATGCAAAGTTTTAAACTTTGCATGTTATAAACTCACAAGTTACGCTATCGCTAAACTTGCGAGAGGGAGGGGCTAAACTTGCGAGAGCGACGGGGATAATTTACAAAACCTGATAATACTGGGTTATTATGTATATAATCCATCTTCTGCAGTATCATTTCATTACTGTATAAATAAAACGGATGGTTGTCGTGTTTCCAAAATTGCATAAGTTGTTTTTGAGGACTCAAATCACCATGCTTTTTAAATAACTCTAACAACCATTCTTTTCTACTTTCTTGGTTATTATTTTTTATATCATTAATAATTTCATTTGCAGTAAATGATTTTAAATCTCTTAAAACATTAGATATTGAACCATTTTCTGAATATGCAATTAAATGCACATGACTAGGCATTATACAATAACAGTATAATTTTAAATTCTTTTTTAGCTGGCAAAATTTAATGCTCTCAATTAAAATATCCTGATATTTTCTTCGTACAAATACATCAGCCCAACCTACAACACTAAAGCTTATAAAATATAAACCATCTTCATGTGTTTTGTATTTTTCCGACATACAATAAAATTAAAAATAATCTTAGTTTGAAAAAAAACAACTAAAAACATTATTTTAAATATTGTACCAACGCACTAAGCCCAGCCCACTTGCACCCCTTCAGCTTAGCGCGTACTGTGGGCGTACTGGGGTTATGCAAAGTTTTAAACTTTGCATGTTATAAACTCACAAGTTACGCTATCGCTAAACTTGCGAGAGGGAGGGGCTAAACTTGCGAGAGCGACGGGGAAGATACACTATTATCGAAACCTGATTTAATGCCCCCACCACCACTTTGAGCTTTATTAAAACTAAATTCAAGAAACATTTTATCTATATTCAGAACCCATTATCATTCCTGCAAAAATGCTTAGCGCAGAAATAATTAAGATAATTAATAATATTAGTTGATATTTCAAATTTTGCTTGTTGTTTATTTTTTTTCTATCCTCAATTAGTTGGTTATAGTAATTTTCCGATAGATAGTTCTGTAATAAAACATAAAGGAGTGTATTCACCAATAATAAAACAACGATAACTCCAAAAAGACCAAAATCAATATTAAGATACGTTAGAAAAAAAAAGACAATTGAATTGCAAAAATTGCCAATAATAATCGTTACTCCCAATACAAGAGAATATTTCTTAATAGGATTTGCAACTGATGCAAAACAACCAATTTTATATAGCCAATCTAGCATCATTTTGTAGGTGTGTATTGTAAGCCACCATTTTTATTATCATACATAATTGTATTATCTAAATCTAAATATCCTCCAGTTCCAGAAAACATTTGAAATAAACCAACCCCTAATCCAAATGCTCCAATTGCAGGTGCAGAAAATACAATACCCCCAATAGCTGCTGTTGTTGCTATTCCTCCTAAAACATCTGAAGCTGTTATTTGCCCTGTTCTTTTATAATTGATATAGCTAATTGCGGTTCCAACTAAGTTTGCCGCAGCTCCGCCAAACTTGAAAGCCTTCACATAATAAGATGCTTCTGCCGCAACCTTTCCTAAAGTTTGTAAGGCGGCTTGCTCGGCTACCATTAAATCGACGCCAGCCACATTTGCTATAAATCCATAAGTAGGATCCAAGGGAGCTTGCCCCCCGTTACTTTGAGCAGTATTAAAATAACCATCATTATAATTAGCTATAGTGGTATAAGCACCTGTATTTCCAAGTAAATTAGAAATGTCATCAGATATATCTCTTAAACCCATAAGCCCTTTTGATTTATTTGGATTTGTTATTGAAATTTGAAAGTAATTAAATTTTTGAAGATACATACCTCCCGCTTTTGTAATATTTAAACTTCTTAAAATTGCGTTAGTGCGTTCAATTTTTGCGTTCTCAGCTGCAAATGAACCGTAGAAACTTTGATTTCCATAAGAATAGCCTAAAACATAACCTTGAGGTATTCCACTATGACTAAATGCTAATATATTATTTTTATTTGCATTTGTAAAACTATCATAACCTCGGCCATATATTTCTACCCCATCTACTTCGTATTTAATTCTTCCTCCATTGTCGCCCATGCCTCCGCCAGGTATACCACCCGTCCACCCGCTAGGGTCAGTAAATTTTAAAGGATTATTCCACACATAACTATAACCGTTGTAATGCTGGGCGTTGTAAGGGTTTTGTATTATTTCATCAGGGCCTAGCATTTGGCCTATTACAGGGTCGTACAGGCGGCCATTCATGTGTATAATGTTAAATTCATCTAATTGCTCGTGGCCGGTATAGCCTCTAAATAACCAGGCCGGGATATTAGTAGCGTTTAAGGCAACTTCGTTGTAATTTAATAAAGCATTGGTACTGGCATTGCGTCGGCGGCCCCAGCTGTTAAACTCCTGTCGGCATACAACCGCTCCACTTTGGTTGGTTACTGCAACTATGCTGCCCAACCTATCGGTATGGGTGTAATACATTTGCCCTGCAGCACCATTAGTACTTACATGCATAGCTACCAAACCGTTAGGGCTATTAATATAGTTAACTTTATACTCAGTGCTAACACCATTTACGGTTTCGGTGCTTATTTCAAACTCGCCACCATATATGCGGGTACGGTAGGTTTGTCCGTTCTTTTTCCAAACGGCCATAACACGGTTGCGGTTTTGCCCGTAAGTAAAATTCAAAGTATTTGTGCCTTCGCTAATTTGGTTAGGCATTTTAAATGCGGTATAGGTTATGTTTTGCGATAATAAAGAATTGGCAGTGGTAGGCACCACAATTTCGGTTAGTTTATGATTAGTGTAATTGTATTGCTGCCCACAATCGGTTTTTTGGGTTATTTGTCCGTGTATATCGTAATTTAAGCTTAAATTATTAGCCGAAACACTTGAAGTTATTTGTCTTAATCTGTCTAAATTATCGTATAAATAAGATTCGTTATAGCCACTAATAATATTGTTAAAACTGGTTAAACGCCCATTCTGGTTGTTAATATTGTATGTATAATCTATAACTGTACCGTGCTTTATTTGTGTACCGAAACCAAAATTGTTATAGGTGTTTTGTATTTGTATTCCATTACCTAAAGTTTGTGTAGTAAATTGCCCCAGGTGGTTGGTAGCGTTACCTTGCCAAACATATTGGTTATTGTCTTCGCGTTTAATACCGGTTAAGAATCCTGTATTATTGTATTGATAACTTAAACTAAACCCTCCCGGATAAACCATGCGGCTTATATTGCTACCGGCATACTCGTAATTGGTATTATAGGTTTGGTTATTTATAAATTGAGTTTTAGTGGTACATCGCTGCAAACCATCATATTGGTATGTAGTGTAACTGTTACTTGGACCACCGCTTTGTTTTTTTATTAAGTTTAACCCATTTAAGCCTATTTCATATTCATTAATATAAGTACCCTCGGAACCGGTGTATTGGGTTAGTTGTCCTAAATTATTATAGGTAAAACCAGTGTATTGTAAATTGCCTGGTTGGGTAGTTCCGGTAATTTGACCATATGCGTTGTATTGGTATGTATATGTGCCGCTATATGCATTGTTTTGCGAAATAACACGTCCGTATTTATCGGTTTGTGTAGTTAAAATAGGTTCACTACCTATTAATACACTAGTTTGAGGTCCATTAGTTGTTAAACTGTATGTATAGATTGTTTTTTCATTTTCTTCGTTTTTAACTTCTGTAACTTCGCCCAATTGGTTGTAAGTATTGGACTTTGTAGTGCCATCTGGTTTAGTTGTAGTAGCTGTAAATAACTTGTTTCCATAACTGTAGGTATAGCCAGTAGTTAATGTAGTAGAGTTATCAGTGGTAATTTCGTTTAATATTTGCTGACGATTGTTATATGTATAGGTATTTATTAGTTTATTTTCGGTTGTAATATTATCTACCCTATACTGACCTGTGCTTTTTTCAACTAAGCCCAGGTTATTATATTGTTGAGCCGTATACCATTTTTCGTTAAAACCATCGTAATAACTTAATAAATTATCACCTTTTTTATTGCTTATAAATACCTGGGTTGGTTTGCCTGTTGTTGTTGTAGTTGTTTTAATTAACGCTTTACTTAAATCAACCGGATGCTGACTTTCGTTTACATCCCCTGTATTGTACCATTGTGTACTGTTATTAATAACGGTACCATCCGGTAAATTACTTTGTATTAAATTGTCCCAGCTATCGTATATATAGGTTGTGGTGTTACCTGCAATGGAGGTATTGGTTGTAAGTAATCCCTTGCTGTTATATAAAAAAGTTTCTGTTTGATTTGCAGCATTAGTTCGGCTTGCAATGTTTTTAAAAGTTGCATCAAACGTTTGGCTTTCGGTTACGGTTAATGCATTAGTGCCCTGAGTGGTTTTGTTTTTTAGCTGTCCTGTAAGCCAATAATTGTATGTATTGGTAATTTGGTTGGAAGCATCGTTTGTATTAATAATACTACTAGTTAAGTTAAATTTAGAATCGTAACTATAACTATTGTTATAAGTTAGTGTAACTCCATTGCGGTTAATAGTGCTGGATTTACTTGCAACTAAAAAAGGAACCGTTTTTACATTTGTATTGTCGTATGTATAATTATCAGTAGTTGAAATAATATTATCAATACTTGCTTGTGTTTGCGTTAGATTGCCAAAATTATCGTATGTATTATTAGTAGTTGTAACTGAATTAATTAGTTTATTGGTATTTATAACTTGATCTTGTTTGTAAAAGAATGATCTTTTAGGAAAGCAAGTAGAACAAATGGACTGGGCCGATATGCTTTGATCAAATTCTGTTTTTTGCTCGTATTGACCAGCATCATTAGTATGGTATTCTTTACTAATGTCCAGTAATATAATGTTTTTGAACTCTGTAACATCCGAAACATAGAAATTTTCTGTTTTAGTTTTAGCAGCAATGTTTATTATGTTACTTCTTAAGCACCCGTATACTCCTCCTTTAAATGGTGAAAATAAGTAGTTACCGAACTCATAATTTGTAATATTTGAAACACCATTAGGGGCCTCTGTTGAAATGGATTTTATAATATTATTTGGACCAGTATAAAGTCTGCTTCCTGATAAAGAAATTGAAGAGACAGTGTTTATATTTTCGTTATGTGCATTTGTATAAGTAATGTTTATATTATTGCCTAAACCATCGGTTACTGAGTTTAAGACAATATTGGGTATACCAGCTTTAAAAGTTATTAAAGCCGGGCTAATCCACCATGAGGAAGACGTGTAAGAGCCAAAAGCTATTATTGAAGGCAATATTTCAGACTTGACATGATTTATCTGAATAGATTTATATAAGTCGCTATTTACAATATTACCATTATTATTCATGGGTTTAATTATGAAGCTATTATTACCGGCATACAATATTGATTGAAATTCTTTATAGCCGTTTGCATTTGTTTCTACAGGTAATAGGTCTGTTTTGCCATCACCATTAAAATCTGCCACAAAATAGGGTTTATCAGGATATAGCCATATGCCGGGTAAGTCAACTCTTTTATATCCATTAGCAATAGAAATATTCATATAAGAGGCGCTCCAGTTCATTACTATATTATCAGTTAAACCATCTCCGTTAAAATCACCAATGTATGCTTTTACATTTGTGCTTGAGTTTAGTTTAGGATAATTCCCAGCGTATATACCTAAATCAATATTTGTCCCAGTTGTAGAATATGCGTTTAACGAATTTCCGCCAAAGCCAATGGTAGTTTTTTTATAAGTTGTATTTGTGCTACTAATATTTTCAATGCTTACTTTGTTAATTTCGTCATTTCCATCCCCGTTTACATCGGTAATAAAAACATCATCATTGTTATAATTAACATCAAGCTCGAGATAATGAAAAGTATTGGAACCTACATTATTTATATCTGTTATAACTGTTGTAAAAGAACTTAAACCAAAAGAATAGTTTATAACAATATCTGATTTGCCATCACCATTAACATCAGCCGATTGAACATTTGCGCTGCGGGTAGTGTTTTGCAAATTAGTAGAAGAAGAAGCAGTACCTAAAGTTATAAAAACAGGAACCTGGCTACATAATGTATATCCCTTAGATCCATTTGAAATTAAAGCATATAGTGATAACTCATAAGTTTTATTATTGTCTCTTGCATTATATATAATTAAATCCTCCAACCCATCACCATTTAAGTCGCAAATAGAATTTCCAAGCCCTTTATTTGCATAATAGTTAAAACTACCTTTAGTTCGTTCAAAAAAGTTATTACTTGCTTTTGCTCCCCATTTTGGTTTTGTTTTTCTGTATATATTCGAAGGAAGAAATGGGAATGCCAACGTATTTATTAAATTATAATGCTCGCCGGGTGCCGTTGTATCTCCACCTAAATATTCACCTGTTTTGCCATTGTTTTTATAAATTTTTAAAGTTCCTGTACTATTTAATGGGTTTCTTGAAATTATTAAAACTTCGTTTTCACCATCACCATTTAAGTCCGAGAGTACAACCTCATCATCGTTAGGGTCATAAACAATTCTACCTAAAGTTCCATAGCCAGCATTTGAACTGGTAAGTAAATTGTTAGTTGGATAACCGTTAGTTACATCAATAATATCGGTTTCATTATTGTAATTAAATTTTAACGGATTTAATTTTTCACCAGCATTATTTTCCAGTTCTATTGCTATTAATACATCTTCTGTTTGAGCAATATTATATTTAAGATTATATTTTCTAATAATCTCTCCACTAGTTTTTGTTATTATGCTTCTTAAAATGTGTTTGTCTTGTACTAAACAATTACCAAGTGCATATTTGTTTTGGTTGCTTTTATAATCGTAATTAAATAAAACTTCGTTAGTACCTGTTAAACCAGCTAAAGCGTTTTTAGTGTAAACTATTTTCTTGAGTAAAACTTCGATATTAGTAGTAACCGAACCAATTGGGCTCGCCTCGGTTAATGTTTGTGTGGCATATTCATAAACGAAATTATTGCCGTTAGGATCGGTTACTTTTGTTAAGTACCAAGCATCATTTATTGTTAAATAAGTGTAAGTAATAGGGAGGCCACTATTCCTAAAGGCTTCTAAATGTGTAATTTTAGCTAATTGATTATTACCAAATTCATAAGTAAAACCTTCTTTGGTTCTTACCTCAAACCAATCAGGCCCAGTGCGATTATTATTTGCATTACCGGGGGAGTTGTAATGTAAAATAGTTTCTGAAAAATCGTCGTTATACTTTTTATAAGTAGCTCCTTCGGTCAATCTATTAGCACCCGTTGCTGCTGTTACTAGCCTTTCGCCATTTACAGCAAAATTTACCATTCCAGGAAATTGACTTCCGTCGTAATAAACTGGACCATTGTATCCATCAAAGGCAAGATTAGCCGCAACACGGGTAATTTGTTGCGTTGCTATTAAATTCCAGCCCAAGCCTAATAAACCGCTTGGAGATTTACTGTTATAAGATAAGCCAACTTTTGGAGTAAAACCAGCATCACCAAGGGGTAAATCAATTGGTACAAAATAATTTAAGGCGCCATCTTGAGATACTGTATATGAACCATTAATTGTTCCAACGGCTAAACTTTTATTAATTGTATATGGTTGTTGATTTAATCCTTCATTAGGATTTGAAGGGTAACTTATACTGCCAGAGATCCAAGGGTCTATGCCTATAGAACCATTTCCACTGGTATTGGTTTTTAAACTACCACCTGCCAAAATTTTCACATTATCACGGGCAGTAATTTTTTGATAGGTTGCGGTAGTAACTGTTTGTGTGGTTTGAGAAAAAATTACTTCATGCAAAAGCACTAGGCCGGCTATTAAAAATAACTTAAATAAAGTAGTGGACATGTTTTTATTTAATAATTAATTTATCCGACTTTACTATTTTATCGGATTTTAATAAAATAACATAAGTGCCAATTGGTAGTTGTTCAACGTTAATAGCGTTATTTCCTTCGGTTATAGTTGATTTAATTGTTATACTACCTTGCATATTGGACAAGATTAATGTTGCGTTTTTTGCTCCCTTTAAGTTTACATTTAAAACTTGATCAGCCGGATTTGGAGAAAAATTAAAAATAAAGTCTGTATCTGTTTCGATGTCTTGGTTTTCTGATTTTTTAGAATTTTCTAAATTATTATTTAAATGTCTAGAGGCTGATTGGTCGCCTACAAAAGCTCTTGATATTCTGTTTCCTAGAGCATCATAACTAATCACTAATTTATCTTGAGCAAATGTAGAAATGCTTAAAAAAATAAAAACGAGAAGGCAAAATGGTTTATAATGCATATTATTGTTTTGCTTTTAGTTCGTTAATTTGTTTTTGTAGTTCAATAATATAAAGAGTAAGTTCTTCAATTTTTTTCATTTGTAAAGTTTGCATTTGAGATAAACCAAAACCATTATTATCCACTTCTTTGGCGCTTGGTACTCCGGGTAAATGCTTATTATTATTAATGTAGTCCTCCAATTCACTTAAACTCATTAATGAATAATCCTTTTCAAACACATAATCTGGGAAAACAGTTCCGCTTGGTAAAACTTGAACCTCTCTTGCATAAACAAACCCATTAGATTTAACAATAAAATTCTCAACATTGCTTGAATTTGCAACTCTAATAACATTATCAGTAGTACCTGTCCCTTTTATGTCAACACGAGCAATTGGAGATGTTGTTCCAATACCAACATTACCTGCTACAGGGGTTAAATAAGTATTGCCTCCTGCTGCTATTTGAAAACGTAGTGTTCCAGTTCCAACATTGCCTTGAAAAACATTAAAACTTCCTGAAGCAAAGTGCGGACTAAAAGAAGCTGAAGATTGGATATCCCCAAATGCATTTCCATAAATTCTTAAAAAACTGGTTCCATTTGCTATGTCTAACTTAGTTGCTGGATTAGCTGTACCAATTCCTAAATTACCAGTACCTGTTTTTAATCTTAAATATTCCACAGCACCGGTTTTAAACACTAAATCTTTGGCATCGGTAGTGCCTAAAAAGTGAGTTCCAGCTGTTGTTCCAGTATTACCAGTTAAATTCCATGTTGTTTGTGCATTTGTAGTAGAGACAAACAATAAAAAAGTAACGATTAATGTAGGTATTCTTTTAGATAAATTCATTTTTTTGAAATTTGTGCAAATTTATATTTTATTATTAAACAATGAACTTTTAGATTAAGAAAATTCTTGTTATGGATGAATTCTTTTACAAATTGAAATATGTGTAACCATTTTTATTACTTGACTGATCCTTTTATTTTTTTATATGAAGTATTATAAAGAGAGTCAATTTTCAAAGTTTTCAAAGGGTGATACTTGTCTATTTGACTCATTTACAATCTTGTAATTTTATTTGGATTGAATAAGTATAATTTTTTTTAATTTTTGGTTAGTGAAACCATAAGTCCAGACCATATAATTACTATTCAGTATCGAAAATGCTTTATTGTAATATATGGGTATTTTCTATGAAAGCATTATAAAACAAAAAACCCGCCTTTTGGGCGGGTTAAATTTATTCAAAATAATAAAGATTATTTGGCAGTCATAACCATTGCTCCCGTAGATTTGTTAGATCTAGAAGAAACAGCAAGAGAAGAACCCCATCCATTTGAATTTGGATCGTATGAACCAGATACGCTACCGCTAGGTGTAGCGCTAGAAAATGTGTAAGCATCTGTTGAATTCATTTCAATCTCAGCACGTACTTCTTTGTTAGATAACATACTTAAATGCAAAATAGTAACGTTTTCGTTAGTTGCATAAGTGTATGTGTTAACAGTTGTATTAGTAGTAGCATTAGTCCCGGTAGTAATATTTGTTTCAGTTCTTACAGTATTAGTTGTAGATAAAGAAATTGATTCTTTATTTTTTAACTCAGCACCTTTATTTTTACCTAAAAACTGCCAAGTTCCACTTGATTCTTCTTTTGAAGTTTTGTTAACTACAGTTGCAGGATTTGTACCAGATTGTTTTGAAGATACATTGTACTCCATTACTGAAGACCAAGTACCATCTTTATCAAATGTATAAGTTAAAGTTTTAGTTGTTCCTGTTTCTGATCCTGAACCGTTTGTACTACCTGTTTGAGTAGATGTTGTAGTCCAAGTACCCGAATAAGTACCAGCGTCCGCATATTTTTCAGTGTAAGTATAAGTATCCGTATATCCTGTTACACCGGTTGTTCCTACCGTTGGAACATAAACTGTTGTATTTGTGCCTGTTATGTCAAAAGAAGTTACACTCCACTCACCAGCAATACGAGACTTACGAGATCTTAAAGATAAACCTGGATCCTCTTCACCTTTTTTACAAGAAGGGGCAATAGCAGCGATAGCTAATAAAGCTAAGATTGATAATTTTACTTTTTTCATTTTTTATTGGTTTTTGTTAATTAATTGTTGAAATCTAGTTAATTACTTTTAACGGTTGCGAATTTAATAATAAATTTTAACTGCAAAACTTATTTTTTTAAACAATAAGGATAATTATAACCCCCATTTTAACATAAAAACTTAATAATCAGTTTTTTATTGGAATTTAGTATCGTTCCGATCTTCCTTATTTATCTTTTAAACCCTGAAATTTTATACAAAAATTAAGATTTTGATTACAATTTTTATACGTTAAATTATATTTCAACAATCAAGAAGTCTAATTGCTTTTTAATTAAATCGGCTGTTTTAATCTCCACATTTACGGTGTCTCCTAATCGATATACTTTTTTCTTCTTGCGGCCAATTAAACAAAAATTGTCCTCATCAAATTCATACCAGTCGTCGGTTAAATCCTTAAGCCTCACCAATCCCTCGCATTTATTGGCGTCCAATTCTACAAATAATCCAAAATCGGTTACCCCTGATATAACACCTCTAAAGGTCATTCCAATTCTTTCCTTCAGGTATTCAACTTGTTTATATTTAATAGAGGCTCTTTCTGCCTCTGCTGCAATTTTTTCTCTTTCAGAACAATACACTGCCATTTCCTCCACTTCTTCTTGGTCGGGAGATGGTTTTCCATCAATATAGTGTTGTAATAAACGATGGGCAATTACATCCGGGTATCTTCGGATAGGGGAAGTGAAGTGTGAGTAGTATTTAAATCCTAATCCATAGTGACCAATATTATCAGTAGAATAAACCGCTTTAGCCATGGTACGTATGGCTAATTGTTCTATCATATTGCTTTCCGGTTTTTCCTTTACCTCATCCATTAATTTATTCATGGATTTGGCTACCGCATCCGGACTACCACTGTTAAAATGATATCCTAACTTACGAACCAACACTAAAAATGCGTCCAGTTTTTCATCATTTGGTAAATCGTGTATTCTATATATAAAAGTATTTTCGCTGCTTAACTTTTGCTTTTTCTTGGTGTCGGATGAGGCGGGAGTTTTAGGAATGCTGCCTTTTACTTTTAAAGTTACATATTCGGATACCTTTTTGTTGGCCAGCAACATAAACTCTTCTATCAGCTTATTGGAATCTTTGGCTACCTTAAAATAAACCCCAACTGGTTTGCCTTTTTCGTCTAATTTAAATTTCACTTCATGCTTATCAAATGCAATAGATCCTTTTTTAAAGCGTTCTTTGCGCATAATTTTGGCTAATTTATCCAGGGTTAATATTTCATCCACTAAATCGCCTTCTTTTGTTTCAATTCTTTCCTGCGCTTCTTCGTAAGAAAATCGACGGTTACTGTGGATAATAGTTCTGCCAAACCACTCGCTTTTAATATTGGCTTCTTCGTCCATTTCAAATACAGCCGAAAAACAAAGGCGATCTACATTAGGTTTTAGCGAACATAAATCGTTTGATAATACTTCAGGAAGCATGGGCACAACTCTGTCAACCAAATAAACTGAGGTTGCTCTATCATAAGCTTCGTCATCCAGAATGGTCCCTTTTTTTAGATAATGCGTAACATCTGCAATATGAACGCCTATTTCATAATTACCGTTTGCTAATTTTTTAATGCTTAAGGCATCGTCAAAATCTTTGGCATCAAAGGGATCTATTGTAAAGGTTGTGGTTCCTCTGAAGTCTCTGCGCTTAGCTACTTCTTCGGGAGAGTTGTCTAAACTTAATTTTTCGGCATCTCTCAATACTGAATCCGGGAACTCATATGGTAATTCATATTCTTCTAAAATGGCATGCATTTCGGTGTTATGATCGCCCGGCATCCCTAATACCTTAATAATTTCACCGGTAGGATTTTTTTGCCCCTTACCCCAGTCAACTAATTTAACCACCACTTTTTCTCCGTCTTTCGCTCCGTTAAGCTTGTCTTTCGGGACAAAAAAATCAACATTAACTTTGTTACTATCCGGTACTACAAAGGCAAACCCTTTTCCCAATTGCACGTTGCCAACAAAGTCGGTTTTTTTTCTTTCCAGGATTTCAATTATTTCACCCTCTGGTTTTTTGCCTAGTCTGTTAGGAAATAAATGAACTTTAACGGTGTCGCCATTGAGCGCTGCATTGGTATAACGTTCTGCAATATATACATCATGTTCAATTTCTTCTGATATAACGTAGGCTGCGCCTCCTTGGGTGAAATCTACTGTTCCGGTAATTGCGTTATTTGCGTTTTTAAGTTTAAATTTACCTCGTTCCAGTTGAGCTAATAATCCACGTTCTACAAGATCCTCTAATAAAACATTTAAGAGTATTCGGGTGCTTTGATCGGTTATGTTTAATTCGGATGCAACCTGTTTGTAGTTGTATAGTTTTGTAGGATTTTGTTTGAAAAACTTATAAATTTCCTCAAATAGGTATTTTTTATTAAATCCCGAATTGTCGTTTTTGTTTTTATTCTTTTTTGCCATGTTTATTTTCTAACGTTCGATACCTCAGGGTGACATTCTCTGTGCTTGTCGATCTGAGCTTATCGAAGCCTTTTCTTTTTTTAATAACTCCTGTTCTTTATTGTAATTTATTAGTCCATCAAAACTTTCCTTAATATAAGCAAGTTTTTTCTTTTTACTCTAACCTTTTATTTGTTTTTCAAATTCAATAGCATATTCAATGTTTGTAAATCTCTCTACATACAATAATTCTAAAGGGCGACGGTTAAAAGTATAAGATTTTGGATCATATCCCGAATTATGCTCGAAAGATCTTTTTTCATAGTCATTGTAACCCCGGTATAAAGAGTTCCATCGGAACATTTAAGAATATAGATGAAGTAATTCATGTTTTTTAATCTATTCACCCTTCTATTCCTCAGGGTGACATTCTCTGTGTTTGTCGGGCTGAGTTAATAATTATACCGAATTATTTGTAATGAGTATTATAAAAATTATTCTTTCTCAAATACAATTTTCTCATCCAGCCAACCCATTTGTTTTAGTATCCAGCGTTGTTTTTTGGAGATATAAGGGGTGGGCTTAACCGGACTCCATTTAACCGGATTGGGTAATACAGCTGCTATTGCAGCGCATTGCGAAGCACTTAGTTTATCGGCGGGTTTGTTATAGTAGTATTGAGCCGCCGCTTCTGCTCCATATACACCTCGGCCCATTTCTATAATGTTTAAATACACCTCCATTATTCGTTCCTTACTCCAGAAAATTTCAATTAAAAAAGTAAAATACACTTCAAGTCCTTTTCTAATCCAGCTTCTACCAGGCCATAAAAAAGCATTTTTAGCGGTTTGCTGCGAAATGGTACTTGCTCCCTTAATTTTCTTTCCTTTCTTTTTTTCATTGTATTCCATTGCTTTCTCAATGGCTTTTAAATCAAAACCATTGTGTTCTAAAAACAACTGGTCTTCTGCTGCAACTACTGCTAATGGAAAATTGTTATTTATTTTTTCAAGAGGCACCCAGTCTTTTTTAAAATGCCAGTCTTGTTCCTCGCCCATTTGCTCTATGGTTTTAATAACCATTAAGGGAGTTATTGGTATCGGAATAAATCTGTAAAATATTACAAAAAACAAGGTTGAACCAAAGAAAAACAACATCAAACGGATGAGCCATTTTTTTAAGTTTTTCTTTAGGTTTTTCATGTTAGTTAGAATTTTTGTTTAAAATATTTTAACTGCCTTCATCGTCATTGCGATCCAATTGCCTCATTCTATATTAAGTATTCAGATTCCGGGTCAAGTCCGGAATGACGAAATAGTGCGTGCAGCTAACAATTCGAAATTACTAACTCTCAATCCACTTGCGTGCATTAACAAACGCTTCTATCCATGGTGAAATTTCATCTGTATTTTCTTTATCCGGATAATAGGCCCAGTTCCAAGGAAAGATAGAACGCTCAATGTGTGGCATCATTACTAAATGACGACCTGTTTTATCACACATCATGGCTGTGTTAAAGTCAGATCCGTTAGGGTTTGCAGGATAATTTTCGTATGCATACTTAGCAACGATATTGTATTTTTCTTCGCTGTAAGGTAATTTAAACTTTCCTTCTCCATGCGAAATCCATACCCCTAATGTAGATCCTTCTAATGAAGACAACATTATCGAGTTATTCTTCTGAACTTTTACCGAAGTAAACCCGCTTTCATGTTTTCCGGAAGTATTGTGGTGCATTTTACCGTGTATCTCGTGTTCAGGATTAATTAACTCAAGTTCCATCATTAACTGACAACCGTTACAAATACCTACGGATAAAGTATCTTCGCGCTTAAAGAAATTCTTTAATGCAGTATTGGCTTTTTCGTTGTATAAAAAGGCACCTGCCCAGCCTTTTGCAGAGCCCAGTACATCTGAATTTGAGAAACCACCCACAGCGCCAATAAACTGAATATCTTCCAGAGTTTCTCTGCCCGAAATTAAATCGGTCATATGTACATCTTTCACGTCAAATCCAGCTAAATACATGGCGTGCGCCATTTCTCTTTCAGAATTTGAACCTTTTTCGCGGATAATAGCCGCTTTTGGTCTTCTTGAATTTGAATTAACTGCCGGTAAATTTCCATTAAAATGAGATGGAAATGAAAAATTTAAGGGCTGATGTTTGTAGTTTTTATAACGCTCATCAGCCATACCATTCTTCGATTGTTTGGTGTCAAGTAAATAGGATGTTTTATACCAAACATCACGCGTTTGAGCAATATCAAAATTAAAACTGTCTTCTCCGTTCTTAATAGTAACGGTGTTAGCATTTGTTACATTGCCAATTTTGAATAGTTCTATATTGGCTTTGGCAAAAGTACTTTCTATTGAAGCATCGGCCTGAAATACAATGGCGATGTTTTCATTAAATAATGCTTTAACGGTGTCTTTTTCGTTTAATACTGTTAAATCATAATTAGCTCCTAAATTATTATCGGCAAAGCATAGCTCAAGTAGGGTGGTGATCAAACCTCCACTTCCTACATCGTGACCAGCCTTAATTTTATTTTCGTTGATTAAGTCTTGTACTAAATTAAATGCAGTTTTAAAATAGGCTGAACTCTTAATAGTTGGAACTTCTTTTCCAACTTTGTTTAAAATCTGTGCGAACGACGATCCGCCTAACTTAAAGTTATCCTGCGAAAGGTTAACATAGTATATATTTCCTCCGTTACGTTTTAAAACCGGTTCAACAACTTTATTGATATCCGTACAATTTCCTACGGATGAAATAATAACGGTTCCAGGAGCTATAACCTCATCGTTCGGATATTTTTGTTTCATGGAAAGGGAGTCTTTCCCTGTAGGGATATTGATTCCTAATTCAATGGCAAAATCCGAACAACCTTTTACAGCATCATATAAACGTGCATCTTCACCTTCGTTTTTACATGCCCACATCCAGTTGGCCGATAACGAAATACCACTAATTCCATTCTTAACCGGTGCCCAAATAATATTAGTTAAAGCTTCGCCAATTGAATTACGGGAGCCGGCAACCGGATCAACCAATGCCGAAACAGGCGAATGACCTATACTGGTAGCAATACCCTCTTTTCCCTTATAATCTAAAGCCATTACCCCTAAATTGTTTAAAGGTAATTGCAATGGACCTGCGCATTGCTGTTTAGCTACTTTTCCGCCTACACAACGATCTACTTTGTTGGTAAGCCAATCTTTACAAGCAACTGCTTCCAGTTGCAAAACGTTATTTAAATAATTTGGTATTTCAGAAACAGCGTAATTTAAATCACTGTAATTACGATTAATCGTTTTATCCAGCATTATGGTTTTAGGAGAGCTTCCGAAGAAATCATGTAAATCATAATCCATTGGTTTCACTCCTGTGCTTTTGGATACAAAGGTAAAGCGATGATCGTTAGTTACATCTCCAACGGCATACATTGGTGAGCGCTCGCGGTCTGCCACTCTTTTTAATGTTTCCAGGTCGCCTTCGCCAATAACTAATCCCATTCTTTCCTGAGATTCATTTCCAATAATTTCTTTTGCTGATAATGTAGGGTCACCTACCGGTAATTTATCCATGTCAATTAAACCACCGGTAGCTTCAACCAGCTCAGATAAACAGTTTAAGTGTCCACCTGCACCATGATCGTGTATAGATATGATAGGATTCTGATCACTTTCTACAAGACCTCTGATAGCATTGGCTGCACGCTTTTGCATCTCAGGGTTAGAACGTTGGATGGCGTTTAATTCTATTCCCGAGCCAAACGCACCGGTATCAGCAGATGAAACCGCTGCTCCACCCATTCCAATACGATAATTTTCACCGCCCAGAATTACAATTTTATCTCCTGCTTTAGGTGTTTTCTTTTTCGCTTGCTCCAGCTTCCCATATCCAACACCTCCGGCAAGCATTATCACTTTGTCAAAACCAACTTTGCGATTGTTTTCCTGATGTTCGAAGGTTAATACCGAACCGGCAACAAGTGGCTGACCAAATTTATTCCCAAAATCAGAAGCTCCGTTAGAAGCTTTAATTAAGATGTCCATTGGAGTTTGGTATAGCCATTTACGTTCATTCATTCCTTTTTCCCATGGTCTGTCCTGCAATAAGCGGGAATAAGCCGTCATATATACTGCGGTTCCGGCCAAAGGTAAAGAACCTTGTCCGCCCGCTAATCGGTCTCTTATTTCGCCTCCCGATCCGGTAGCTGCACCATTAAAGGGCTCAACGGTTGTAGGGAAATTGTGAGTTTCTGCTTTTAGGGATATAACAGATTCAAATTCTTTTTCCTGGTAAAAATCAGGTTTATCGGCACTTTTGGGACTAAACTGTACTGCTTTTGGTCCTTTTAAAAAAGCCACATTGTCTTTATAGGCTGAAACAATCTCGTTAGGATGTGTTTCGGAAGTTTTCTTAATAAGTTTAAAAAGAGAAGACGGTTTTTCCTCACCATCCACTACAAATGTTCCGTTAAAAATTTTGTGGCGACAGTGTTCGGAGTTTGCCTGAGAGAAAGCGAAAATCTCAGAGTCAGTAAGTTTACGGCCAATTTTTTTAGAAAGATTATTTAAATATTCAACCTCTTCCGAACTAAGCGCTAAACCTTCCTTTTTGTTGTACGCATCAATATCTTCAATTTCTAAAATTGGTTCTGGCTTTATATTAATCGTATAAATTTCCTGGTTTAATTCAGGGAATTTCTGAGACAACATTGGGTCGAAACTATTAAAGTCAGCATCCACTTTCTCAAACTCTTCAATGCGAATAATGCCCGAAATCCCCATGTTTTGGGTAATTTCTACAGCATTAGTGCTCCAGGGTGTAACCATGCTGGCACGCGGACCAACATAATAACCATTTAAAACAGGTTGATTTATTTGATGAGCGCTTCCAAACAGCCAGTTTAGTTTGCTTACATCTTCATTATTAAGTGGATTTGCGACCTGTACAGCGTAAGTTTTATTTTGCTGATTTCCGAAGAAAAGAATCATTTTAGCTTATATTAAATCCGTTCAATTTTAAGAAACGCAAAGGTACTTAATTAAATTAAGTTGAGAGTTGAGAGTTAAAAGTTGATAGAAATGTTTATTAATTAAAAGGCATAATATAGGGTACAAATTCAGAAATTTACTCTAAACTTTCAACTTTTAACTTTCAACTGATTATAGGCATCCCGTTCTTCCACCATCAACTGGTACATTAATTCCGGTAATGTAAGAGGCAGCGGGTGAAACCAAAAAAGAAACCGCGTTTGCAATTTCATCTGCCTGAGCAAATCTGCCCATGGGTATTTCGTGGATCATTTCATTCCGAAGTTCTTCTATTGACCTGCCGGTTTTACTCGATTTAGACTCCAATAACTGTTTAATTCTAATAGTTTCGGTGGCGCCGGGTAGTACATTATTAACTGTTATTCCAAAAGGAGCAATTTCAATAGATAAGGTTTTAGACCAATTAGCAACAGCGGCGCGGATAGTATTGGAAACTCCTAATCCCTTTAATGGTTGCTTAACCGATGTTGATATAATATTTACAATTCTTCCATACCCCTCAGCTTTCATTCCGGGTATTACAGATTGCGCCAATATGTGATTGCATATCAGATGATTATTAAAGGCTGCAGTAAACTCCTGATTCTTTGCATTTAAAATCTCACCACCTGCCGGTCCACCAGTATTATTAACGAGTATATGAAAAGGTCCTTTTTTTTCTATGATGGAATCTATTTCCATTTTTACGGATGCCGGTAAAGAAAAATCGGCAGAAACAGTGTAGTGCCTTTGTTTTAGTGGGCGGGGTAACTCTTTTTTAGTTTTTTCAAGTTTACGTAAGTCGCGGGCAACCAAAACGATACTGGCTCCCATTTCTGCCAATTGAAATGCTATTGCTCTTCCAATACCCTGAGTGCTTCCACACACAATAGCCTTTTTTCCCTCTAAATTTAAGTTCATTAGATAAAAATAGGAAAATGTTTAATATTCTCTTTAAAAAATGACCTTTAATTCGATCGTCATTTCAATGTATATTGAAAAAATTCATAATTTAGACTCAAATATCAGATAAATAATGTTGACCAACAATTTATTTAAGAGTTTTTTTATTGTTTTTGCCCTATTCATTATATCCTTAAAACAGGGATTTTGTCAAGCCCGATTAATACTAAATAACGGGGCTTTTATTAATATTAATAATGGTGCTTTTTTAGTGATTGACAATAGTGCTTCAAACGCAATTACACGAAATACGACAGGTCATATAATTTCTGAAGGCGAGAACAACCGAGTAGCCTGGGCAATCAGAACTAATTCAGGTTCATACACTGTTCCTTTTGGTTACAGTACTTCAGATTATATTCCGTTAACCTTTAATATTAGTTCTGCCGGAGTTGGTGCCGGTAATTTTATATTTAGTACTTACCGCTCGCCATCATGGGACAATAATGCCAATAAACCAACGGGCGTTTCGCACATGTATCAAAACGGAACATTAAGCAACAACAGTGCAAAAGTAATTGATCGATTTTATCAAATCGACGCAACAACGGCAACGTATACAACAAAGCCGGTTATAAACAGTGTTTTACTTTCTTATGCAGATGCCGAACATTCGGTTGCCAGTAATTCAATTACCGAAGCCAATTTAGGCGCACAATATTTTACTTCAGGATCCGGATGGTTGCCTAATTTTGGGATTGGAACTGCCAATACTTTAAATAACAATGTAACAGCATCCGGCAATTTACCTCTGTTAAATTCCACAAAATGGTGGACTCTTGTTGATAAATCTAGCCCTTTGCCAATTACACTTAGTTACTTTAGAATATTATGCGAAACCAATAAAACAATTTTTGATTTTCAAACAACATCAGAACGTAACACACACTTTTTCGAAATTAAAGTAATTGAAAACGGCGAGTTAACCACCATTGCGAGTATAGCTGCTCAAGGCAATAGTATTAAGGTTAAAAATTACAACTATCTATTTCAAGGAATTTTTACTAATGAAAGTTTATTTTATTTAGACGAAATCGATTTAGATGGTGAAAGCCATCAATATGGACCATTTCAATATCAATCCTTTTGTAATGAAACTAATGACGAAGGATTTTCTAACGTGGTTGTATTCCCTAATCCTGCCCGAGAAGAAATTAATGTAAATTTCACCAATTTAACACAAGGAGTTTTAGAGATTGTTTTAACTAACGCAATCGGACAAACAGTATTTCATAAAAAGTTTGAAAATCTAATGACAGAGTCAACTATTAAAATACCCATAGAAAACCTTTCAAGAGGTATTTACTTTCTAAATATAAACAATAACAAGAAATCACAAAAATCATTCAAAATAACACTTGCAGAACCATGAAAATGAAATTCTTTTTAGCGTTAATGTTTCTATTTACTGGTGTTAAAGCACAAAATATAGGCATCAACACGGATGGAAGCACCCCAGATACAAAAGCACTTTTAGACATAAAGGGATCCGGATCTGGCTTGTTAATTCCTCGTATGGCATGGAGTTCAAGACCATCTGGTTTAACAGCTACCCAAAACGGTTTAATCATTTACAGCACAGACGGTGATGGAACTAATGGAGCAGGGTTTTATTATTATAATAATCCTAACTGGTTGCCTTTATTTGACAATAATAAGGGTTGGAGTTTAAAAGGAAATGCAGGTATTACTCCTCCAGCATCCCCCACAACTTATGGAACCTCAACTTTTGGAGCATCAGAAAATTTTCTAGGTACTACGGATGGGCAACCACTTACTTTTGGTACAAACAATCGTGAAAGAATGCGCATACTCAGCTCCGGTTTAATTGGCGTTGGAACTTCAACACCTGCAATGTTAATAGATGTAAGCGGATCGACAACCACAAATAACGATGCTGTTTTAAGGGTAACTGCAACTGGTACAACAGGTTCGGTAAACAGTATAATTGGAACAAGTGCCTCTACATCAGGAACAGGCGTTTATGGAAGAACTACTGCCGCTTCGGGTTCGAATAACGGAGTAGTGGGTGAGATTACAGCAGGAACTGGTAATGGCGTTAAAGGCGTTGCTGGTACTGCATCAGGAAACAGTAGCACCGGCGTTTGGGGTTTAAACAATTCTACAACAACTGGTGCAATTGAGGCGTTTGGTGTTTTGGGAACCAGTAAAGGTGCTGGAGCCACCTCCGCATCTCACTATGGTTTATTTGGTGACGCCGCAGGAGGCTCAAATAATTTTGGAGTATTTGGTAAAGTAAGTGGAGCCGCTACAAATAATTATGGTATTTACGGTGATGCGTCAGGAGCATCTACAAATAATATTGCAGCGTTTTTTTCTGCCACTGGCGCAACAAACAATTATGGTCTAATTGTGCCAAATGGTGGGGGTAGAATTGGTTTTGGTACTTCAACCCCATCTTTTTTAGTGGATGTAAGAGGTTCAGCTTCGAGTGACCTAATTTACGCATCCAACTCTGGTACTGGAGATGTTTTTAGAGGAATTGCAAATGGTGACATACAATATGCTTGTTTTTTTGGAAATAATTCCCCAAATACAAACGGAACTGGATATTTAATTACAAACTCAAATGCTGGTTTACAAGGGCAAATAAATAATACACAACAATATTCATTCGGGGTTTATGGAAATAGTGGAGATGGATTAAGATCTGGTGGAGTTTTAGGCTCTAATGGATATGCAGGTGGTTGGGGTTGCTTAGGTTACAGAACTTCGGGAGGCGGCAGATGGTCATTATATTACTCTAACGATGGTACTTTAGGTGGGGCAAATACAGGTTCTGGTAAAGCAACAAGCGATAATTTAAAACCCGCAAATGGTTTAGGAATGGGCGGTTATGCCAGTTTGCTCGGAGGATTTGTGAGAGGTGAAATTTACGGGATGTTTATAAAAGGCGAACGTATGGGTATGTATATCGATGGCAAAACATTCTCTAACCATATTTATGCAGTAATATTAAATGGAAAGAAGGATAAAAAGACGGTTACCTATACCCAGTTAAGTGAAAAACCTAGTTTAACATATACAGGAAAAACTAAATTAAATAATGGTGAATGCTTTATTCCTTGGAGCGATAATGTTCTTAATAATAATGAAATAAACGAAGATGATATAAACTTTAGCATAACTCCACTAGGGAATTGTAAAGGACTTTATATAGCCGAGGTAAATAAAAAGGGGTTTTTTGTAAAGGAATTAATGGATGGAAATAGTAATGTAAGTTTTAATTACACCGTTATTTTAAGTAACTTAAATTTAGATGATAGTGCTCCCGAAGAAATTTTAGATACGGAATTTGATAAAAATATTAAAGCCGTAATGCAAAACGAAAATGACTCAAAAATTATATCAAAGGGCATGTATTGGGATGGTAATAACCTAATTTTTGATAATCCTCCAGAAAATTCTGTTATTGAAAAAGCTTACAAGAAAATAGATTAATTTTTTAAATCCTATACTCTTGCTTTTTTTCAAATTTGAGGGGCTGCCCCCCATTTCAATCTTATTTATTCAATGTAACAAGTTGTTGCTTTTTATCGTAAAAAAAAGTAAATTAGTAGTAAATAAAATAGCATAGGACTAATCATGTCTCTTTTTTTTAAATATTGTTTAGGTTTTTACTTAATTCTAGGATTTTTTTTATTAAATCCCATTTTAATTTTGGGACAGGACTTACCTGCAGATTCCACCACAAAAGCAAATTATAAGGCTTATGATGACTTAATAAATAATGAGGTGGTAATGAAGTATTATACAAAAGAGGATCTTAATAAACTTTATGAGCAGGATAAAAATAAACTTCTTCAATTACACACCTATTTCTTTAAGTCCTATACAATCACGCCAATAGAGGGATATACCGGATTAAGACCCCGACACAATACTTTTGACGTTTTTAAATATGAATCGTACCGCAAAAAAAGCGAAGTATTTGTTTCCGAAGATTTATTTAAAGGATATAAAATTGAATTAAAATCGGATGAACAAATTCAACATATTGTTCCAGCCCAAATTAAACAAAAAGCCTTAAAGAAGAGAGAAATTTATAATGCAAAAAAGGAAAAAGAAATAGAATAAAATGAATGTATTCTTACAAAATATTAAAAAATTAGTTGGCAAATATCTTGTATTTATATTCCTGCTTTTATTTGTGTTTTTTACATTTAAGTCGTGGGCACAACCTGCAAACAACGAATGTGGCGGTGCGGTTACGCTAACCGTAAATGCAGCTTGTTCTAATACTGCCGGCACCACTACGGGTTCTACGGGGAACGCCGGTAACCCTGCGCCTTGCGTTGGAACAGCCGACGATGATGTTTGGTATAAATTTACTGCCAATAGTCCCGACCAAAAAATAACTGTTTCGTGTAATTCTGGTTTTGATCCTGTTGTACAGATTTTTTCGGGTTCTTGCGGGGCATTAATTTCACAGTTTTGTCAGGATGATGGTGGAGATGGAGTAAGTGAAATTTTGGATTTAACCGGATTTGGAGTTGGAAGTACTTATTTTGTTCGTGTATTTCACTATTACACCGGCGTTGGTACCGGAAATTTTAATATCTGTGTTACCGGAACTCCTCCCGCTTTAAATGATGAACCGTGCACCGCAATTGATTTACCCGAAGTTACCTCTGCCTGTGTTTATAGTATTTATTCGCTTGCCTCTGCTACCAATACAGCCACTCCCGCATCTCCAGGGTGTGGGTGGAATGGTAAAGATCTTTGGTTTAAAGCTATTATTCCTCCTAACGGCAAAATAGATATATCCACTTACTCTGTTTCCGGAGGAACTTCTGATCCAACCATGGCTATTTACTCAGGTTCAGTTTGCAGTTCACTAACATTTATAAGTTGTGACGACAATTCTGGGCCCGGAAGTTTACCTTATTTAAATTTGAGTGGAAGAACACCCGGCGAAATCATTTGGATAAGAGTTTCCAGTAGTACCGGCATTGGAGATGGCCGATTTAAATTATGCGTGTCTTCTCCTGTTAATGACGATTGTGGATCTTCTTTATTCGTTTGTGATATAAATGGCTTTTCTGGTTCAACTCTATATAGTTATACCATTGATATGGGAGCATTGGAGGAATTTAGTGGTGGGATTTTTGGACAAACTGGCGACGGCGTTTCTACTACTATAGAAAATAATAGTTGGTTGGCTTTTACAGCTAGTGCAACCAGTGCCTCGCTAAATGTAACCATTTCTGATTGTTGGAATGGACAAGGCATTCAAATGGAAGTAATAAGTGGTACGTGCGGTAATGTAGCCTCTTTTGTTTCAAACTCCAACTACCTTCAAACAACAACTTCACAAACTTTAACTGCAACCGGACTAACTATAGGAAATACCTATTATTTAATGATAGACGGATATGCGGGAGACGTTTGTAATTACACCATTACGGGCACCTCCGGGGTAAGGTCGCTAACCGTTACTCCTGCTACTGCAAATGTATGCAATGGTTCATCCATAACCCTTACTGCAAATCCGGTTGGTTTTGGAAATGCTACTTACAGCTGGTACTCAGATCCTCCCGGATTTTCGGGTAGTTCTGCAACTGTTACCGCCAACCCTGTAGAGTATACCAAATATTATGTAGTGGTTACCGGTTCGTGTAACGAAGTTCAGGAAGCAAATTCTACTATTAATGTTCCTAATCCTAACAAGGAATTTACCTGGACAGGAGGCGGAACAAATACTAATGACAATTGGCAGGACGTAAATAATTGGGGAAGCTTTGCAGGATGCTTACCGGATTGTAATAATTCGGTTACTATCCCCTCTTCACCTTCGGTAAACGCAACTAATTTTCCAAAATTAAATTCTACTGCTGCATGCAAAAATCTTATAATTCAAGATGATCCCGTTCCAGCAGACGCGAACTACTCATTGTCAATTTTTAATTCGGGCAATCTTTCGGTTTGCGGCAATATTTCCTTATATGGTACTATGCCTACAAATACTCATTACTCAAGTAATAATTCTTCAAGAATTACCTTTAGTGGTTCTTCTCCACAATTTTTTTACGCTTCAGCCTTATCATCCAATAACTTACCCAGTATTACTGTAAACAATACAAATGGAGTAACCATTTTGGATGGCAAAGACGCCAGCGGAACTTATAAAGATATGTCGATAAATCCTTCCGGAAATCTGGTTTTAAGTTCTGGAATAATTAATACAAGTGGAGCACGCAATGTAGTAATTAATAATCCAAATACAAACGCAATAACAAGTCATTCAACAAATAGCTATATTAACGGTAGATTAACGAGGGCAGTAAATGCAACAGGCTCCTATGATTTTCCTGTTGGCAATAGCACCGCATATGAATTGGCTAATATAAATTTAAATAGTGTTAGTGGTGGTTTAAATTCCATCAATGCCTTTTTTGAACCTGCATTTGATGAAACGGATTTAATACAAACGCCTACTGTTTTAGAACCAGACGATATTAATAAAGAATATGAAGGCTTTTTAAATAATGGAGGAACCGGTGTTGGTTCCGGTACTTTAATACCCAACGTTTGGACAATAACTCCAAATTCGGGATCTGCTAATTATTCCATTACCCTTCACGGAAGAAATTACAATAATGCATCCGGTTTTGTTCATACTGTTGGTAAACGAAATACACCTACTACTTGTTTGCCAACTTGGAGTGCCTCGGGAAGTTATTCCACAAATGGGAACGCAAGTAATGTGGTTTCTGCAACCAGAACCAATGTTACCGGTTTTTCTCAGTTTGTTATACTAAGAGGACTTAACGTTTTGCCTATTTCCCTAATTGACTTTGAAGCTAAATGCAAAGGAGATCAGACCACGCTAATTTGGTCTACTGCTCAAGAAGTAAATAATAGTCATTTTGTTATTGAACGTGCATGCAATGAAGAATTAGTTTTTGAAGACATTGCCGAAGTAAATGGGGCAGGAAACTCGAACACCATTCAAACTTACAGCCTATCAGTACCTACTACTTCTGATCGATGTTACTATCGCTTAAGGCAAGTAGACTATGACGGCAAAGAAGAATCATTTCCTATAATAGAAGCTAATTGTAATGAATCTAAACCTTTCAGTAATATTATTGTTTATCCAAATCCTTTTAACGATCAAATTTTAATTGCCTGCAATGATTGTATTACCGATAAAATTCACATCAAAATATTTTCAGCATTAGGTACACTTGTATTTGAAAAGAATTACTCTAATATAACCGTGCTAAATGAAAAAATAGAACTTAAAGGACTTAGCAAAGGGGTTTATTTCGTCGAATTGAATGATGGGCTTAATAAAGAAGTTAAACAATTGGTTAAGAATTAAAAGCATGAAAAAAATATATTCATATTATCTTTTATTTGCTTTTTTGTTGATTGCAAACCTTAATTATATTGAAGCTCAAACAACATTTTCGAATACGGGAAATATTACCATTAATGATAATGCAAATGCAAGTCCATATCCTTCAACAATTGCAGTTTCAGGAATGGGTAGCCTAATAACTAATGTGACTGTTAATATCCCAAATATATCACATACCTGGTATGATGATATTGATATTATGTTGGTAGCTCCTAATGGCGCCAGATTAATTTTAATGTCTGATGCAGGTGGTAATAATTCTGGGAATGGAAATAGAAATTACATCTTCAGCGATGCAGGAGCCTCTACCTTACTTGATGGAGCTGAACCCTCTGCTAATGGTACTTACAAACCAACTGATTATGAAACGGGTGAAAATATGGGGGGAGGTACTGCGACTATAACAACTTTATCTGGCTTTAACAATTCCAATCCAAATGGAACCTGGTCTCTATTTGTTTTAGATGATGGAAGCGGAGATGCGGGCTCCTTAATAGGTGGTTGGTCAATAACCATCACTGCGATAACTCCAGCCTTTCGAACTACATTCACTGCCATGAACACAGGTTCCGCTAATTGGTGTGCAGGTGAAACCAGAAATGTAACTGTAACTGTAACTAATTCAGGAACTAGTTCATGGACTGATGGTGGTGGCCAGGATTTTAACATAGGGGTTAAATGGAATGCCGATCCAGATTATCTTGTAAGAGTGGATGCACAAAACTTAGCTCCCGGTGCCAGCAGAACGTACACATTAACAGTAACCGCTCCTGCAACTGCCGGTTCCAACAATTTAAGATTTGATGTTGTAAAGGAAGGAGATTGTTGGTTTGGAAACAATAATGGTAGTTGCGGACCCGGAAACTCTGCTTATACATCCTCTGCTATAACGATCTCTTCTACTCCAAACCCACCCAACCCCTATTCAAATCAAAACCCAGATTGCGGAAGAGTTAAAATTTTAGAAGCCACTTCTACATCTTCAAATATATTGTATTATTGGCAAGGAACCAATGCCAGCGGGACCAGCACAAGTAATAATGCTAACATTCCTTTCTTTGCTAATTCATCTGGCACCTATTATGTTCGTGCTTACAACTCATCTACAGGTTGCTGGAGCTCGGGCTCAGGTTCATTGGCAGTTACGGTTACTGGGCCTACGGGCGGTTCTGTTTCGGGCGGCACAACGGTTTGCGGCTTAACCTCAAACTCTGCTACTCTAACTTTAACGGGGCATAGTGGAAATATCATACGCTGGGAAAAAAGTGTTTCTCCTTTTACATACTGGGATCCTATTACAAATACCACCACTTCGTGTACGGTATTAAATATTTCAGAGGAAACTAGGATTAGAGCTGTAATTCAGAGTGCGGTTTGCTCTGCAACAGCAAGCTCATCTTTTACTACAATTTCTGTAACCAATGCATCCACTGCAAATGCAGGCATAGACCAATACCGTTGTACAGGTACGACCGCTACGCTTGCCGCCTCGGGAGTTGGAACATGGTCTGTTGTTGGTGGTTCTGCTTTAGTTACTACCCCTTCAAGCCCGGTTTCTGCGGTAACTGCATTATCCTCTGGGCCTAATGTTTTTCAATGGTCGGTAAGTGGTACTTGCCCGGATTTTGTTGTAATTACACGACCTTAATAGTTATCGCTTTCATACTACTTAAACAGACCCTTAGAACATTTTTAATCAGGTTCATTACTGCCCAAATATGCTTTTTTATATTCAAGCCGTTTAAACTTTCCAAAACTTTATTTGTCAATCGCTAATCTTTCTTTAGAACTAAAAGCAAGCAAACAAACAATTATAATAATTAGATTAGACAGGCCAAGTATAGCATTGGCCTCATAAATTGAATTCAGCTTAGGGCCCATTAAATCTTTCGAGTTAACAGAATAAAAGATTAAGCCAATAATTAATATAATCTTTTCATAAACTTTAAGCTCACTAAATACACATAAGATCACAAAAATTAAGGGCAGTGACATTAAAAAATGTTGCTCGTCTGTGATAATAAAATTAGGGATAAGCGACAAATTAATCATCATCCAGAGTTTAGTAGCGTTTTCTTTATTTACTTTTTTTAATATTAAAAAAAGTAAGAATTGTATGGCAACAAATAAGAATAATAATCCTTGTAAACCCATTTTAATTCCAAAAAAATAATTAAAAATATAATCAAACGTATAGGAGCTAAAGACCTGATTACTGTGATTTTTCAAGCTTTCAAACCAACCCATCCAAAGATCGAATAGATCTTTTCCGTTTATTAATAATTGAAAAGCAATCAAACCTACAGATAAAAATATAGTCTTAACTAATAGTTTATAATCAAAAACTAAAAGCGGAATTAATATAAATACACTTATTGGTTTTAGGAAAATTAAAAACGTAATTAAAAACGATGACCAATTTTTATTGATTTTATAGAAATAGATGGATGCAACTAAAAAGAAAACCAAAAAAACATTTACATTTCCCAAATGCATCTCTCTTGTAAGGTGAACAGCAATACAAAGAAAACTCAATATACTGCAGGTAATTTCTGCCTTAGAGCTAAGAATTATACCATAGAACTTACTTTTAGTTAAATAATAAAATATTCCAATAATGGCAAATAAAATAAATGCAGTATGTATAACACGAACCATTTCGAACGTAAAATAGTTCATAGGATAAAAGAATAGTAAACTGGGCGGTGGATATTTAAAGAAACCAGTTTCTAGCCCATAATAATTAAGATAAGGCGATACTCCTTTTTTATAATCATTTAAAGCCCCATAGTATACTTTTAAATCGTTGGTGAAAAATTTTTTGTTTATAGATTCTATGAGCACAAGGGCCAATACAAATAATAAAAAAATCAGATTATACCATTTCTTAAATAAGCTCATAATACAGATAGTATGTATTCTTCTATTGTGGAGGGCAGATACTTTTGTTCAAGTTTATGAATTTTGACTGCTAAAATTTCTGGAGAATCATTTGCTTCTATAAAACATTTATACTGTTTAATTATTTTTCCTTTATCATATTCTTCATTAACAAGATGAATAGTAATTCCGCTTTCTCTCTCTTTGGCTTCAATAACAGCTTTATGAACATTTAATCCGTACATACCTTTACCTCCAAATTTGGGTAATAAAGACGGATGAAGATTAATAATTCTATCCTTAAATGAGGTAGTTAAAAAAGGAGGGATTAACCATAAAAAACCGGCCAACACAATAAAGTCTATATCGCTTAGTTTTCCTAATAAGCACTCAGCGTTTAAAAATTCCTCCTTTTTTAATAAAATAGTTTCAATTTCGGTGTTTTTAAACTTGTTAATTACAGCAGCTTCTGGCTTATTACAAATAAGCTTCTTAACTGCAATTTTATGATGATTTTTAAAATAATGATATAAATTGAGCGCATTACTGCCCTCACCGGATGCAAAAATGGCTATGTTTTGGGTCCTCACGGTTCAAAATTATGTTTTTAATGGTGAAAATGAGCTTTTTTAATTCCTTTTAAACACTTTTTAGCAAGAACTACTTTTTGTAAAGCCCTGTTTTTCAGTATTAATTGTAGATAAAAGAAGGTTTAATAGGTAATTTTTCAACAAATAGCCCCCGAAATTAACACTTCGGCGTAATTAAACTGATTTTGTTTGCTTGTGTTTCAATAAATTTTTTTCTTTGCAACCACAATTTTAAAACTAAAAACAATGTCAGACATTGCAGCAAAAGTAAAAGCCATTATTGTAGACAAATTAGGCGTTGATGAGAAAGAAGTTACTCCAGAAGCTAGCTTCACTAACGATCTGGGTGCAGATTCATTAGACACCGTTGAATTAATAATGGAATTTGAAAAGGAATTTAACATTGCCATTCCAGATGACCAGGCTGAAAACATCGCTACTGTTGGTCAGGCAATTGATTACATTTCTAAAAACGCTAAGTAATTAAACCAACATGCAGTTAAAACGAGTAGTTGTAACAGGATTAGGCGCTCTAACACCAATTGGTAACTCGGTTCAGGATTACTGGAACGGACTTATAAATGGCGTAAGTGGTGCTGCTCCAATTACTCGTTTTAATGCTGAAAAATTTAAAACCCAGTTTGCCTGCGAGGTAAAGGGTTTTAATGTTGAAAATTATTTAGATAAAAAAGAGGCTCGTAAACTGGATCTTTTCGCTCAATACGCCATAGCAGTATCTGATGAAGCAATAAAAGATGCCGGTTTAGATTTAACTCAGTTAGACTTGGATAAAATTGGGGTTATTTGGGGGGCTGGTATTGGAGGCTTAGATACTTTCCTTTCCGAATGTACCAACTTTGCTAAAGGCGATGGAACTCCTCGTTTCAATCCTTTCTTTATCCCAAAAATGATTGCGGATATCGCTCCCGGGCATATCTCAATTCGTCACGGTTTAAGAGGTCCAAATTTCACAACAGTATCTGCTTGTGCTTCATCTACCAATGCACTAATAGACGCTTTTAATTACATTAGGTTAGGAAAAGCGAACATTATTTTAGGTGGAGGATCGGAAGCGGCGTGTAACGAAGCTGGGGTGGGTGGATTTAATGCCATGCATGCCTTGTCAACCCGAAATGACGATCCAACAACCGCATCCAGGCCTTTTGATAAAGACCGTGATGGTTTTGTTTTGGGTGAAGGTGCCGCTTGTATTGTTCTAGAAGAATACGAGCATGCTATTAAACGTGGTGCAAAAATTTATGCCGAAATGGTAGGTGGTGGATGCAGTGCAGATGCTAATCATATAACAGCTCCTCATCCTGAAGGATTAGGTGCTCGCAATGTTATGAAATATGCATTAGAAGATGCCGAAATGAATCCTGAAGACATTGATTATATCAACGTTCATGGCACATCAACTCCGTTGGGTGATATAGCTGAAACAAAGGCTATTAAACAGGTTTTTGGCGATCATGCATACAAGCTTAATATTAGCTCAACCAAATCAATGACCGGTCACCTTTTAGGTGCAGCTGGCGCAATTGAGGCTGTAGCTAGCATTTTAGCGGTTAAATATGGAATCATTCCTCCAACCATTAATCACTTTACCGACGATCCCGAAATTGATAACAACCTTAACCTTACGTTTAATAAAGCGCAAACTAGAACGGTTAGAGCTGCATTAAGTAACACATTTGGATTTGGCGGACACAACGCATCGGTAATCTTTAAAAAATACGAACAATAATCATTGATTCGTTTATTACGAAAAATTAAGTATAAAAATAATGCAGACAATGCTCTGCTGGAATCGCTCCACAATCTTTTAGGTTTCTATCCTAAAAACCTGAAACTCTATCAACAGGCATTCCGCCATAAAAGTTCTCATAAAATTAAAGAAGGTGTTACCGATAGTAACGAACGTCTTGAATATTTGGGCGATGCTGTTTTGGGAACGGTGGTTGCTGAATATCTTTTTAAGAAATATCCTCTAAAAGATGAAGGCTTTTTAACCAAAGTACGTTCCCGAATTGTAAGCAGAGAAAATTTAGCAAATGTTTCGCGTAAAATGGGATTAGAAAACCTAATCGAAAAAAATAATAGCCGATTTGGAAATAAATCCATAGGAGGGGATGCATTTGAAGCGCTTATCGGAGCCATATACCTGGATAAAGGGTTTATTAAAACTAAAAAATTTGTTGTAGATCGTATATTACGAACCCTCATCGATATTGAGACTATTGAAGAAAAAGATACTGATTACAAAAGCCAAATGATTGAGTGGAGCCAGCGTAAAAGAAGAAAGATAGATTTTAAATTGATTTTGGAAGAAGGAAAAAGTCATGATAGAACGTATCATATAGAAATCTGGTCGGACGATATGTATTTAGGCAAGGGTAAAGCTTCGTCCAAGAAAAAGGCCGAACAGTTTGCCAGCGAAGATGCACTTAAACTAATTTACGAAAAGGGTATTTAAAACCCACAATACTTAACATTTCCGTTAGTATACAGAATAGTATAGATTAACCTATAATATAGTCTTTTCTTACATCTTAGTTTTCTTTAAAATTTATTTTTGTTAGATTGTACTAAATTAAAATAAGTATGATTAGAAAATTATTCTCTCTCGTTTTAGGATTAGCGCTTGGATTTTTCCCCACACTTTTATTGGCACAAGATGCTAACAAAATATGGAAACCCATTACTAAAGACGCTTTAAAAGATGAACGGGAAATTCCTAGAGGCTCACTAGTTAAGCAAGGTTATTATTATCAACTTAACTTAGAACAATTAAAAGAACTATTAAGAAACGCTCCTTTAAGGGGGACATTTACAGGCCTTTCACCACTCATTATATATTTCCCCGACGCTTACGGCTCATTTAGCAAATATGCTGTTATGGAAGCTCCTGTATTGCATCCAGAATTGGCGGCTAAGTATCCTGCAATTAAAAGTTATGCTGCTCAGGGCATCGATGATCCAACAGCAACATTACGATTTAGTGTTACTCCATTTGGATTGCACGCTATGGTTTTATCTGGCAAGAATCCTACTAATTACATTGATCCTTATACTGTCAATAGAAATTACTATGTGGTTTATGACAAGCAACAGGTGCAAAACGTTAATAATTTCTTTGAGTGTAATTTAAATGAAGGTATGAAACTTCCTTCTACAGGAAATGGTCCTTCTACCACCCTCGGTAATATAAACGATCAGAAACTGAGAACATACAGACTCGCCCAATCCTGCAATGCAGAGTATGGAAATATTTTTGCAACAAATCCAGGAACCGAAAAAGCCGATATTCAGGCACAAATGGCTATAACTATGACGCGTGTAAATGGTGTTTATGAAAGGGATTTAGCTATTACAATGACCTTTGTTCCCAATAATGACTTATTGATTTATTATGGCAGTACTTCTGCTGATCCTTGGTCGGGCGAATTTAATACTAAAACAGCTCAGGTTATAGATGCTGCTATAGGCGTTGCAAATTACGACATCGGCCATAACTTCAATACCTCTGGTGGAGGTAGTGCGGGTTGTATAGGTTGTGTTTGTACCAGCCAAAGTCAATCGGGAACCCATAAAGGGCGTGGTTACACCGGAAGTTCAAATCCTACAGGCGATCCTTTTGATATTGATTATGTGGCTCACGAAATGGGCCATCAGTTCGGAGGATATCATGTTATGAATACCTGCAGCAGAAGTGGTAGCGGATCAACAGAGGTTGAGCCCGCAAGCGGAAGCTCCATTATGGGCTATGCCGGAATTTGCAGTTCAAATGTTCAATCGAATAGCCATGATGACTTTGCATACGTAAATATTCGCGATATTAGTGATAATATTCAAACTGGAGCAAGTTCTTGTGGAGCTCAAACCGTCTTAATTAATCAACCGCCAACAGCAAGTGCAGGTTTAGATTTTGTGATTCCTAAGAGCACAGCGTATGTTTTAGAGGGCGCTGCTACGGATCCCGATGGAACGTTAGGCTTAACTTATAACTGGGCTCAAAATGATCCTACTCAGTCGCCCGGAAGTGCTGCTCCGCTTTCTACTTACACTGTTGGTCCACTTTACAGAGCACTTTCACCATCTACACTTTCATATCGATACATGCCTAATATTAATACTATTTTATCCAACTCCCTTCAAAACACCTGGGAGGTTACTCCATCTGTTGCCCGTACATTAAACTTTTCCTTTATTGTTCGTGATAACGATGCTAATGGCGGACAAACCGCATCCGATTTAATGAAAGTTAGTGTAGATGGAAATTCTGGCCCTTTTGTTGTAACCTCTCAAGCTACACCAGATACAATTGATGCAGGAAGCGCTATCAACGTTACTTGGAATGTTGCGAACACTAATGCGGGAAGCGTTAATTGTCAGAATGTAGACATTTTATTTTCAGTGGACAGCGGATTAACGTATCCCATTGTATTAGCCAGTGCTGTCCCTAATAATGGATCTGCATCAGTTATTATGCCCCAAAATGCTGCCACTAACAAAGGAAGATTAATGGTAAGAGGTAATGGGAATATTTTCTTTGATATTAATAATGCATACTTAACTGTTCAGGCGGCCGAGTTCTTTCTCAGCTCATTAAATAGTACTCAATCCAATTGCCCTGATGTTGATTCTGTAAATTATAGTTTAAACTATCAAACCTTTGTTGGATTTAGTGATACTACCTATTTTTCGCTGAGCGGCTTACCTGCCGGATTAACGGCTACCTTTACCCCAGCTTATGCTGTTAACAACAATACTTCAGTAGATTTATCTATTACAGGAATTGATTCCAGTTTTATCGGATCTTATGGACTTACGGTTGTAAGTACTTCGGCTAATGTTGTTAAGAATACATTGTTATCCTTAAATGTGTTAAACAATAATTTAGGATCAGTGGCTTTAAGCTTTCCTATAGATTCTGCTACAGGTATTTCAAATAATATTACCTTGAGTTGGCAAAGTACAGGCGCGGGAAGTACCTATGATTTAGAAATTTCAAACGATTCTATGTTTACTAATATTTTCTCAAGTGCTAATTCTATAACTTCAAATTTTTATACTGTAAGTGGATTGATTTCTGCAACCAAATATTATTGGAGGGTAAAAGCCAGCAATGTATGTTCTAATGGGGTTTATGGTAAAGCATTTAGTTTTATTACCAACAATTGTAATAATTTTATATCCGCTAATGTACCTATTACAATATCTGCCTCAGGTACACCCACAATAAATTCTAACCTGAATATTTCGTTCAGCGGTGTTATCTCTGATGTTGATGTTATTGGTATAAAAGGAACTCATACATACATAAGCGATTTAACGTTCAGTTTAAAGAGTCCTGCTAATACTACCTTAAAATTAATTGATCAGATTTGTAATTCTGAAAACAATTTTGATTTTAGTTTGGATGATGCCGCCGCAATTAATGTTTTGCCTTGTCCGCCAATTGGAGGTGGTACTTATCAACCTGAGGTATTATTAAATAGTTTTAACGGACAGCAAACAAATGGCACCTGGACTTTATCTATTAAAGATAACTTTAATCAGGATGGAGGTAGCTTAACCGCATGGGGACTAAAAATTTGTTATCAGGATGCTCCTTTAGGTATGGTTTCCAAAACTATTTGGGCTTCCTTAAATCCGGTTCTTTATCCAAACCCAACTCATAATTTAACAACTGTTGGTTTTAGTTTGCAGGAGAAGCAAAAGGTTACAATCCAATTAAAGGATCTAACCGGTAAATGCATAGATACCATTGTAAATAATACACTTAGCGAAGGTCCACACGAATTTACAATTGGAAATAACTCCAGCCTTTCGAAAGGAATTTACTTAGTTGAAATAAGCATTAATGAATTAAAAGTTACTAAGAAATTAGTGGTTGAGTAATTTAGAAAATAAAAATTATAAAATAAAAAGACTCCGTTACCTCATTTAACGGGTTTTTTTCTTTAACCTCAATATTGACGTGAGGAATAACTACTGCGATTTTGTTCTAAAGAAATAACTGAACCTCAGGCCCCAATAGGAGCCTTTGTTGGTAAACTGATGCATATAGTTTTGATTATCTAAGGTATATTCAACAAATGAATTTGCGATGTTATTGCCTGAAAAGGAACCAAATAAATAAACTCCAAATAATTGATTCTTTTTAAACTGCTTTTCCATACCTATTGATAGTAATCCATTTACTCGAGTATATTTTCTTGCATTAGTGGTTTGCATTAATGTTGCAAAGGATTTATTAGTACTATCATCAATTTGATCTTTATTATTCTTAAAAGTTTTTAGATTGTTATGCCAAGCCAGAGACACACCGCCACCAGCTACCCAGCGCCAATTTTTACAATTAAGGTTAGACTTGTAAAATCCCATTAATGGAATAATGCCCTCTAGCCATTTGTGAGTAACACCTTTATAATGATAATCTTTATTTAATAAAGAATAGTTTTGAGTTAATGCGGTTGAAAATCCCAACGCATTAGCACCAATACCAGTTTGAATAAAAAGATGACTATTTAAATCTTTCCGGACACTAATTTGCCATTCGACGCCTTTAAATTCGTTGTGATGGAAACGGGCATGAGCATTATCGTTACCTCCTATAAAATGAGATTCATTATGCGTACTACTTAAAGATAGACCCCATTGTATTTTACCGCTTTGTGCAAATAATCCCAATGTTCCCAAAAGAGCAAGGGAGGTTAATCCAATTTTTTTCATGATATACAGATTTTATTAATATTATAAATAAAATATGTTAATGTCAATTGACAAAAAAATATGTAAAGGGCAAAGCTTACGAGAGCGGAACGGAACATACTGAGTGATAAATAAATTATTTTAGGATATTCAGTTCGTTTTACTTTTAATTACGAGGTTAAGGATGATGCTGAAAAAGGCTCCGATTAGCATCAAAAAAGCAATCCAGTCGCCAAAGCGAGTATAAAAAGTAAGTTCATTATTTAAATTAACCGTTTGTTTGAGAGTTGATTCTTCCCACCAGTTAGTAGCATTTGTAATTTCACCAGTTTGATTAATAATTGCCGATATACCGGTATTTGCACTTCTAACAACACTTCTACGGTGTTCAATTGCTAATAAGCTAGCATAATTAAGGTGTTGCTTGTAGCCGGGAGTATCTCCCCACCAACCATCGTTTGTTATAATTCCAATTAAGTTGGCACCTTTGCTTACAAAGTCTCCTACTAAACCTCCGTATATACTTTCATAACATATAATTGAAGCGATACATAATTCATCACCCTTTACCTTAAAAACACTGGGTTCTTTTTGCGATCCTAAACTACCCGATGTTCCGCCTAATTCTATAGCAAAGCTTTCAAAAAGTTTAAAAAATTTAGGAAAGGGCATTTTTTCTACTCCCGGAACTAGTCGGGATTTATGATAAAACTGATCTTTTTCTTTATTAGAAAAAAAGGCAGCGGTATTAAATATATCAAAATACATATCGGCATCTATAAATTTACGAGCGGTTTCTGTGGCCTCAGCTTTACTATTATATACTTTTAACGTAGAAACTCCCATTAACATTTTAAGTTTTGCATTTTGTTGTAAAAACTTATGAATGATGGTGTCTTCCTGTGTTAAGGCAAATTCATCTTCGTTAATATTTTGAGGAAGTGTAGTTTCGGGTGTTACCACCAGATCGGTACTTTGATCAATTTCGGTAGAAGCCAACTGTAGAGCCTTATGTAGCTGATACTCCTGGGTTAGGCTTGTAAATTTCTCATTGTATGGATCTATGTTGGGTTGAACGACCACTACATTTAGAGGATTAAATTTTTCTTGATATCTGTAAAAAATAAACAGAGAGCAAATTACCGGCAATAATACAGTGCCTATTAAAAGACTAAGCCACTTTAGATTTTCTTTAAGTGTTTCTTGTTTAAAATATACCTTTTTAATTAACTGGTAAATAATTCCATTAATCATTAATATCCATAAACTTCCACCAAAAGGCCCCGTATATTCGTACCATTGAATGTATTTAGTAATCATAGCCAAACCGTTACCTAATGTTAGCCATGGCCAGGTAAGATCCCAATCGTGATGCAAATATTCGAATGAAATCCAAAATAAAGGAAATAAAAATATTCGTAACACTTCATTAATCTTTCGTGTACTAACCGACCATAGCCAAAAAGTAAAGAACATTAATAGCGCATTGGAGACAATTGCCATAATTGCTCCTCCTGCAGAAGCATTCCATATCCACCAGGTGGTTAAAATATTCCATATTAAGAAGGGCGGATAGAAATAAAGAAAGAAATTATATTTTTTAAAATAATTTTTTATCCAATAGTCTTCTGCAATAAACAAGGGGATAAAAGAAACGAAGATTAACGGTGAAATTCCGGAAACTGGCCAAGATACAGACAATAAAAGGCCACTAGCCAATAGAGCAAGAAGAAATTTTTTTTTATTCATAAATTATCGCATGATGTATAGCTTTCCAAAACCCTTTTTAAAAAAGGTATCGGCCTTTGTTTCTCTTTTTTCGATAGTTTGACCGTTTATATTGGTTACCACCTTATAAAAGTATACGCCATTGGCCAACTTATCGCCAAAAGAATCGGTTCCATCCCAGGCATATTCTGTAATATTTCTGCCAATGTGTATGGATCCTAATTCTGATAAATCAATTTCTCTAACCACCTTTCCGCTAATACTTAAAATCTGAATTTTAAAGTATGTAGGAATCTCACTTCCGGTGAGGGTAAAAACAAAACGAGTACTGGTGCTAAAAGGATTTGGATAGTTTAAAACTTCTGTTATAGTAGATTTCGTTACAATTTCAAAACTTATTTTGTATTCGTTACTACCCGAACGGTTTCCGCTTACATCTTTCCCTTGAACAACAAGTTGATAAACTCCGTCTTTCGTGAAGCTGGGTTTATAATTAATCTTAGCTCTGTTGGAAGGTAAGCTTGCAGGAGTAAATTCAAGTTTGTAATATGATGTTTCTGCAAAATAAAGAGGTATCCTGTTTGCGTTATCCGGTTCAATTAGATATAAATTAAACAAGGAAGTATCATTGATTGCCAAAAATTTATTTTCATCTTTTAGTGTAATTAAAACATCAGGTTTAGCCGAAACAATATCACCGTTCATAATTCTAATACCGTCAAAAGTTACGTCTAAAAGGGGATTGATTTTATCCGGATTTACACCAAATGATAAATTAAAGAAATTATTGAAATGATATTTTTCTGGTTGATCGTTATTAGGATTTATTTCCATCCAAATGGAGTTTGATCCACTTAAGGAAAGTGTTGGAATAGTAATAGTACTGTACATGGTATCTTCTTTAAATAAAGGGCTTTGGCGTTTATAGGGTAATGGTTGCTGAAGGTTATAGGGCAAATCAATTCGTTGATTGTTGTTGTTTATAATCCAGTAATTTATCATTAAGCTATCCATGTTAACATCACTAATGTTTTTAACAGCAAGGGTAAGCTTAATGTCTTCGCCCGAATTTACATTCGAATTACTTATTTCCATCTTAATGTTAGGCACCACGGCAGCCTCCGGAACCTCATCGTGTAATAGTCTCCAGTATCTTAACTGACGTGGGTTTAATGTAATATCATCTTTGGTGTAAAAGTTCAATTTTAGATAGGGGTATACATTAGCATCAGCATAATTATACAAATCCAAAACATCCAGAGTAGATGGATTAAATTGAGCCAGTAATGTACCCTTCTCGCTTAAGTTTTTTAAACCATAAATTTTAGCTATTACTTCATCATTACTTGGAACCTCTATACTCCTTGTTCTCCAGTGAAAAGAATTCCACCTGTTGGCTGGTCCGGCAATTACCGAATTCATATTGCCGTAATTCCAATTTTTGCTCACAACTTTATTGTAATTTATTACTTCATTAATTGATGTTCCTATAACTTGTTCGGCGGAGTTTACATCGCCTTTTTTACAAAAGAAGATATAGGGAACACTTCCCATAAAATTATTAACGTTGCCACCCAAAGAATTAAGAAAAGAAATAGTTGTATTATCCCATTTAGAAAAATCTCCATGAACATACGTATACATCAAAATATAATACCCATTAGGTATAGCTGTATCCAAAAACATTCTCATGGCCTGCAACTGAGACGGATTGCTGGGTGCAAATGCAAAACTGGCATCCGGGTTTATTCTCGATCCACAAGCACTCTGGCCGTTAATAAAAGCGTTGTTGTTACCATAATTATTTCGATCGGTAAGCCAGGGTTTAAAAGTTAAGGTATCAATAACTGCTATATTAATTTGGGGCGTAAATCCACAACCTGCATAATCCATAATGTTACCATCAATTTTATAACCAGTTGCAAAAGATACACTGTTTCCGATAACATCGCATTGAATGTTTACAGATGAATTAACATATTCTAGTTTTCTGATGTTACGATTATAGTTTAAAAATGTAAACTCATTTTCCTTAAATTGAAAAAAGTGGCTTTGACCCCAACCGCTTTTTGCAGGAATATATTGAAATGAAAATTCTTTCCACTTTAAATTTGTACTTCCGTCATCGTAGGCTACTCTCCAAAAATAGACCGTGCTGTCGGTTAGTAAAAAGGGAAGATTCCATTGAACAATACCTCCCGGTTTATTTACAGTTGTTTGTTTTAAAAACGGACTGTTAAACAAATCTGTAGTATCTATCTGGAATTTATAATTACGGAGAGGTGCTAACGGATTGCTGGTAGAAGCAATAAGCCGTGTTGTATCATTTGGTATTACAGAATAATTATAAGGATAAATTGGAAACACATCATCCGAATTAATATTAACGCCATAACATGCTTTATTGTTGATATAGTTCTCTAATTCATCAATAGCATTGGAGGGATCAGCATTAACACAAAAATTATTAATTCCGCCTGCTTCAAACGACTTGGTAGGAAACTTAAAATAAGCAGTATCCGCATAATATGATCTGTTAATTTGTGTAGCATAAACTTCGGTAATCTGATTAGGAAGGGTTCTTTTATATTCAATCTGTACTGGTTGATTATACGCTCTTCCAATATTATTAATTACAGCTTTAACTGTAAATGAATCAACCGTTGCATCAATATTTTGTGGAGACGTAATAATATTATTTGCAGTTACTAAAAAATCGGGTTTTGCAGGAGAGTTTAAAATTATAGCGGGATCACCGTGTAAGGTCATCTCCAAACAAGTAGCCCTCATTATATTGTTTTGAACTGAAGAAGAAGTATTGATTGCATTTTGGATTGAGGTTCCAATTGATTTTCCGTAATTAATTTTACCAATGTTATTAAACAAGTTTGTAGAATAAATATTTAAAAAGCTTGTAACACCCGTTCCTACTTGCGCCAAAAATCCAATTGCACCTTTATTTTTATTTAACACCCAGTCTTCGCTGGTTGTAGCAGAAGATGGGGTATGTATATCACCCGCATAACAACTGTTGGCAACAATAAGCGGATACTTACCCTGGTTATTGTAATTAGAAGCGTAATCTATACTTACATCAAAACTACTACCGGCCGCATGGCCAAAAAAAGTCATTAAACTTACACCGTTATTAATTAAGTTTTTAACCGAATCGGGCACATTGGTTTGAATGGGCTGATTTGTTGTTTTGGAAAACAGATGTATTTTACCGCCGAAATAAAAATCTTCGAGAGTATCTGCATATAACTGCAAATAACTCTTTAATTCATTATTTTGATTAATGTCTGTGCCACCCGCAAAATGCAATATATTTTTCATCCACAATGCAGGAGCGTTATTTTCGAATTCAATTATTTTATTTAGATAGTCTTGGGCCTCAGCATTATTTTTTGCTGCCACTCTTCCGGTTGCTAACGAAGGGACCAGTTCAGGAGTATTAATATTTGCTGTAATCAGATTATCAGACGCAGGTTCTCCCCAAGTAGGCACAAGACAAGAGTTGTAATTGGTATTGTTAAATCTGTTGTTAGAGCTGGAAATTCCTTTACCTAGCAACAATAAATACCGGGCCCTGGTTCCGTTCTTTAAAAGGTTTGCTATCAATCCCCTTATTGCATATGGATTTTTATTAATACCGTGTGCATATTGTTCGTATAATTCATTGATATTTACATAGGAAGCGTTTAATCCTTTAGAAGTTCGATAGGTAGCGTAATTATTGGCAGCCTGAGAAAGTGAAGGATGGCTAACGATTAAAAACTCCGCTCCGTTTAAGGTTGTTTTATAATTAGTGAAAAAACCCGGAGAACTACCTGTGGGATTTGCCAGTTTTATATTGTTAATCGCTTTTATTTTAGCCTGACTAACAATGACGCATTGATGTTGAGCCCCTATTGATGGAATGAGTGCTGAAAATCCAGATCCGTTATTAAAAAAACTAATTCTAAACTTACCGCTTAAATCGTATAAAATACTATTAGTGGCTGTTCCGGAAAATTTAGTAAAATCTAAACGCGTTTTAGCCTCATTAAATTCTTCATTCAAATAAAAATTAAAAAAAGCAGAATCCTCAAAATTACATAGGTGAGGATACATTAATTCGGTATATGCAAGCCCAATGCGGCCTGTTGAATTTACTCCTGGAAACGCAATAGAATTTACAGCGATAGCATTATTGGCGTTTAGAAGGGAGTTATTTATAATTAATTTTCGTTTAATATGATTGAAATCGGTATAACTGGTATCGGTAAGGGGCGTGTTGTTAAAAACAAACTGAACCGTATTTTTGCCCGTTGCATCCGTAATTAATCCGTATTTTAAAGTTGCATTTGCACCCGAATAAATTTGGGGTGCCGGAAGATTTATATTAAATGATGAACCAACTCCAAAAATGCTGCTTACATAACCCTCCCCATCCATATAGCCAGGTTCTCCCAAGCCAAATATAACTCTTGGTCCACCGTGATAATAATTATTGAAATATCTTAAAACTGATTTATAATAAAAGTTAACCGGTGTATAAGTGCTAAAGTTATTATCGTTTTGAACGCTATATCTTAAATTTCCCGAGAATTGATTATTGTAGGTAAGGTAATAATAGGCGGTGTCGCCAAACAAACTGAAATATGGATTAACCTGTTGGGATGGATTTTTATAAAATATGCTATCAAAATATCCATCATTTCGTTGACCATAAAATTCAATAAAATCGTTTGTATTAAAAATACCATCACCTTCACCTTCAATGAATAGAGGAATTTCTTGACCCCTTGCAAATAGTTGTATATTTTTTGCTGAAATACTATTTACAGGATATCCTGCCTGAACCAAATTAGCATAATTTATGCGGTAAATACCATCTTCGGTAACAGGAAATCGCCAGTATTTTTGAGAATAATTTATCCATTCATTTCCGTATGGCTGTGCTTTAGCCGAAACTATCCACAAGCTTACTAAAATAAATGAAATTAACGTTCTCATGGTTTTGCATTCACTTTTCGGTTAATGTCTAATCGCAAAGAAATGACATTAGAATATAACGCCACCGACTGGTCGCCAATATCAGTTAAGGCATAATCTATACTAAACATTTTTATTTTTATTCCAACACCAAAATTAGGTTGCATAGTATATTCCAGTTTACCGGTAATATCTGTTGCCTGCTGTATATTGCCAATACCAGCTCTTATATAAGCTGTGTTAGCATAAGAAAATTCCATACCGGCATGAGGGTCTATATTTAGATTTTTACTTTTGATTAAAACGTTTCTAAATCCGTCGAAAGTAAAATCGGCATCTAAAATACCGGTTAAAGTAAATTTAGAATTAAAACTGTGTTTATATCCAGAACTTAATATAATGCGGGGAGCGGTAATCTCGGTACTGTTTACGGGAATTTCGTTTCCGGTTGCGGCAAATACTTCTTTGGTTTTATCATTTAAGTTGTACGACCATGCATTAAAAGTATTGGTTATATCTCTACCCATAGCGCCAAAACGCCAATTGTTTTTGTGATATTGAATTCCGGCATCCAATCCGAACCCCCACGATTTACCAAAGCCACCAATAATACGATGGATAATTTTTGCATTAGCTCCAATAGTTAAACCCTTGATTTTAGTTTTTCTTGCTGCAGAAAAGAAAAAAGCATTATCAGCAATTGAAAAACTAGAAATTCGGCTATAATCTACCACTCCATTTGCATCAATCAATTCTATAGTGTTTGGAATATCATCAACACCAAAACGTATAAAAGATGCAGAAACGGTTGTATTTGAGTCTACCCTTGTTCCAAATGCGCCGTAATCAAACTTGGCAATACCGGCAAAATAACTGCTGTGCATTAAAGCCAGTTGCGCCTTGTCTTCCATTCGAGCCAGACCGGCCGGATTCCAATAACCAGATGTAACATCGTTTACAATTGAAGCCTGTGCACCCGACATGCCTAAACCTCTGGCGCCCACCCCAATGTTTAAGAATTCGTTACTGTACTTTCTGATGCTTTGTGCATTAGCAAACTGACTGATGATTATTAAAATACTTATGTGTATATAAATCCGGGATGTTTTCATTTTAGAGTTGATGCTTTGGCACTAACACAAATTTAACCTAAAAATTGTACAATTTTCTTAATTTTTCTTAATAGCAACCGTATAAGGATCTACTGATAATTCGTGACTTTTTGGAATTAATTCCATTGTTTCGCAGTTAATAAATACAACGTTACCGTTTTTACCGGCACAATCGGTGGTGTGGTGAGGTGCAGGGCCACCCGGGCTAATATTTCGGTTAGTAACCCAAATACTGTTGGTAGATTCATCGTATGCAAGTCCATGGGGTTGAAAACCCGAATACAGATGTTTTACCAGGTTATTGGTTCCGATATCAATGATAGAGATTACTCCTTTTCGTTTTAAAGCTGCATTATTTAAATTAATATCATCTTCCATACAACTAACGTAAAGTCTATTTTTTTTAGGATCCAAGGTCATTTCTAATGGATATTCTCCAACCGGAATTACCTTAATAAGCTGATCGCTTTGGGTTTCCAAAACTCTTACTTCGTTGGAGCTTTGGCAGGTAACATAGTAGTATTGTTCATCCGGAGTAAAAAATATTTCATGTGCATCGTACTTTGAAGTTAAACTCGGCGTTTCTCCATTACCCAAAACAATTTGATCAACGGATGGAAACAAGGGATCGCTGATATCTAGTTTATAAATGAAGTTTCCGGTTTGAGCCGTTAAATAAAGCCATTTTCCATCCTTTGTAACATAACTTCCATGTGGGTAGTTTAAAAATCCTGGTCCCTGATATAGTTTAACTAAACTCAATTGCTCTAGATCAATGTAAGCCACCTTGCCCTCGGCACTCCAATCTACCACAAAAGCTTTTTTAGAATCCGAACTTATGGTAACCGTATTCCAGTTGCCCAAGCCAATTTCTATGTTAGCTAGAAGTTTATCGTCGGTTGTGTTATACACTTGCAAAACACTTCCATTAATAAATGTAACAACCCACTTTTTGTTATCAGGACTAACTTTAACCTGATGCGGTGATTCGGTTATACCACTTAAAACACCTACCTCAACATAGTTAGAAACAACCTTAAGTTTTAAATCCATTACCGCTACAATATCGCAACCCTGGTTTGTGATGTATGCCTTTTCTCTCCCTGGGCTATCTTTAAAAAATTTTTCACCGTTTCGGTTAGGAGCTCCAACACTGATCCAGTTTCTTATAGTTTCAATCTCTTGTTTGCTTAGAACCGGATTATTAACCGGCATTGTTGGGGAGTTAGATACACCTAAATCCTGATGTATATTTACAAAAGTAAAAAATGGGCTTTTATTGGGAAACCCACCAACCACTGAAGCACCGCTATTTGCTCCTTTAAAAAGATCGCTCCAGGTTTCCAGGGATAAACCCGAGGCCGCTGTTTTATCATTTTGAGTATGACAGCCGGCTGTTGCACATTTGTTTTTGGTAATCAGCGCAATTTCGTTAGGAAATTCAGTAACAGAAAGTTCATTTTCAAAATTCCCGTATTTACAGGAACTTATAAAGATAATTAGTATGAAAACATAATATTTCATTACTCTTTCAATAATTTAAACACTTTGTGTTCAAAATTGTTTAGCACCTTTACAAAATATAAGCCGGAGGTGAGCATCGAAATATCTACAGTTTCATTGGGCTGGTAATTAGCCTCTAAAATTAATTTACCTGCTAAATTATATATTTCAAAAATCACATTAGTATTCAACTGATGAAACTTAAAACTGTTTGTAGCTGGGTTAGGAAAAATTGTAAGGTTTTGTAAAGACAATTTAGAGAAACCGGTGCTTTTGATAACGCTAAACAGACGAACACCTCCGGCATAATTTCCAATTAGCATTTCATTAATACCGTCGTTGTTTAAATCAGCTATTGCAGGATGAGTTCTAAATCCTAAATTAAGATTAGCTACACTATCGTTTACTAATGAAAAGGTTCCGGTTAAATTACCGTCGATATTGCCAAATTTAAGAATAGGACCATTTGCAGAACCTACATATAGGACCGTGTTATTATCTTCTTTACAGAAAGCAGGCGAGGCATAACCTACCGAATTTCCCTGAATTGCCGCTATATTAATATTTCCGAATGGTTTTTTTATAAGTTTAAATTTTGATAATCCACTTGTAGCAGTATCTTGATAATAACTGAGCCTTCCATCGCTGCCTCCAACTATAAGATCGAGGCGATTATCGTTATTTAAATCGTATAAAGTTGGTTTTGCAAAATTGCCTACATCAATGTTTTGCATTTTAGTTTGCTTTAAGCTAAAACTAGCTGTATTTCCATTTCCTGCTGTGTTTTCAAAAAACATAATTTCACCCACACTGGTTCCGATAAGCATGTCTTTATCCCCATCATAATCAATATCGCCAAAACAGGGTGCCAAGTTAGCAAGTGGCGCATATTGCAGTAAACCTGCAAAGTCGCTATTATCTAGTGTAAATTTAGGTTTTTGCAAGGTGCCGGTATTTTTATACGATACCAGCTTAGAGTTACCAACGCCGTTTACTTTATAAGAATAATTACCGATGATAATGTCGGTAAGTCCATCCTGATTATAGTCAAAAAAACTAGGGAATGCGCCCTCCCCCACATCAATCATTTGATCCTGTAAAAAATTACGTTGCTGTAATTCCAGGTAAACTGCTTTTGAGGTATCAATATCCTTATATAGCCAAACATTAGAAAAATTATCAGAAGCATTAGGTCCATTTGGACAAGCGATCACATCGTTTTGTCCGTCGTTATTAGCATCAATACTATAGAAAGCAGGAAAGATGTATAAATTAACCGGCACATCATAGCTAGGAAAAATACTATCCTGTGAACTGATGTAAGCTTCATTTATGGAGCCACTATTGAATAAAAAGGTTGCTTTAGGAAAAGAAATATCACCCAACACAACTTCTTTATCTCCATCACCATCGCTATCAAAAGCGAAAACGGTAGAACCCGCATGTTGTATATTTTGGTCTTCCACAACAAAACCCCATCCCCTGCATGTTTGATTAAGGTAAACGGAATTGGTAGCAAAATCTTCCTTTACTTTTCCCCAGCAGGCATCTTCCAGTTTAAATTGATCCAGTTTACAACCTTGTCCGTTTTCTATGGAATAATTTCTGTGATACTCGATGGTGGTACCTCCAACGGGGAAAGTCAGCACATCTAAATCCCCATCATTATCCATATCAATTATTGCAGGAATATCAACCCTGGAAACATATAAATTCGAAATTAAATTACCCCCAAAATCGCTGTTTACCATGTTACTGGCTAATTCAAAACTTAGTTCGGTTGACGAAGATGTATTATAAAAAACGTTGAAGCCATTTCCAACACTGCTTAACACATCTTGTTTTCCATCGCAATTAAGGTCGCGAAGCAAAACCCAATCGGTTAAACCATCAGGAAATTTACTTTCATACTGAGGTGCGTAAACAAATTTAATAGTATCTATTCCCCCTTTATTTAGGTAGGTAGTTATACGGTTTCCATTTCGGTCAAAAACAAACAAATCCTTTTTACCGTCGTTATTTAAATCCATTTCGGATAACTGAGCATTATTTATTCCGCCGGCCCAAGCAGAATTTAAAATTCTTCCACCCTGAATAACTTCTATACTATCTATTGGAGTAAGATCTTGTGCTTTTAATAAAACGGATTGAAAAAGAAAAAAGTCAATTACAAATAAAATAAGGATGAGTCGCATCATAATGCTTAATTTACACAAAATTAGGGGGATTTTAAGCAAGGGGGATTTTAAATATATAAATACCTGATTTTCATATATCTATAACGCCAAAAAAGACTTTGGTTTTAATAAACTTAAAAGTTATATTTGCACCTCATTTTTTGATTTAAAGTATAATTAAATAAACATGCAGAACAAAGGTGCCATCAGGCTTTTTGCCATTTTACTTGCGCTGGTTTGTATTTACCAGTTATCATTTACGTTAAAAACCTATTTTGTTGAACAAGATGCCAAAGAATTTGCTGGCGGCGATCCAAAAAAAGAGAAAGCTTATTTAGATTCAGTTGCGGGACAGCCGGTTTACAACCTCTTGCTAAAAAAATACACTTACAAAGAATGTAAGGAAAGAGAAATTAATTTGGGTCTGGATTTAAAAGGAGGTATGAACGTAACCTTAGAGGTTTCTATGGTTGATTTAATCCGCTCGATGAGTAACTACAACACGGATGAAAAGTTTAATAAAGCTTTGGTTCGTGCCACTGAAATGCAGAAAAGCAGTCAGGATGATTACGTTACGCTTTTCGGTAAGGCTTTTGAAGAAGTAAATCCGGGTGCAAAATTATCAGCCATATTTAATACGGTTGAGCTTAAAAATAAAGTTAAATACGAATCAACTAATGAAGAGGTTATCAAAGTAATTAGAGAAGAAGCAAAAGGTGCATTTGATCGTTCATTTAATATTTTACGTACCCGTATTGATAAATTTGGAGTAACTCAACCAAACATCCAAAAATTAGATGCATCAGGACGCATATTAGTTGAATTACCGGGAGTTAAAGAACCTGAGCGTGTTAGAAAACTTTTACAAGGAACCGCAAATTTAGAGTTTTGGGAAACTTTCGAAAATGCTGAGGTAGCAGGTTTATTAGATAAAGCAAACACAAAACTTGCAAACATTAAAGCTGGCAAAACCGAAAATGACTCAACCGCTGCTTCTAAAGATTCTACGGCAACCGCCTCAGCGGCTGTTGAATTAAAGGACAGTGCTAAAGCAGACAAAAAAGGAGCAGAAGGCCTTTTAACTAAATTAGACAATAAAGAAAAAACAGATACTGGCGTTGCTGCAAAAGCGGGTAAAGCCGGAAGCATTAAAGATACTTCTGCTGCAGCTAAAAATCCTTTATTTAGTGTTTTACAACCATCGGTTTATCAAAACGATAAGGGCATGTATTTAACCCCAGGTCCCGTAGTTGGTATAGTTGCTTTAAAGGACACTGGCAAAGTAAATGCACTATTAAACATGCCCGAAATTAAATCGTTATTCCCTCGTAACTTACGTTTGTTGTGGAGTGTAAAAGCATTTGACAAGGCTGGAAATTTTGTACAATTAGTAGCCATAAAAGTGAGTAGTCGCGATGGAAGGGCGCCTTTAGATGGTTCTGTTATTGTTGATGCAACGGGCGATTACAGTCAGTCTTCATCTGCTGCCGAAGTAGGCATGACCATGAACGGAGAGGGTGCTGCATTATGGAAACGTTTAACAGCAGATAATATTGGAAAATCGGTAGCGATTGTATTAGATAATTATGTATACTCCTTCCCAACTGTTCAGTCTGAGATTTCTGGCGGCCGTTCTCAAATAACCGGAAATTTTGATATTAATGAAGCAAAAGATTTAGCTAACATTTTAAAAGCAGGTAAAATGCCGGCTCCGGCTCGCATTGTATCCGAGGCCATTGTCGGACCTTCTTTAGGTCAAGAAGCCATTAACGCTGGTTTAGCGTCTTTTGCAATAGCACTTATTTTAGTTCTAATTTTCATGGGTATATATTACAACAAGGCCGGCTGGATTGCAGATATAGCTTTGTTTGCTAACTTATTCTTTATTATGGGAGTTCTAGCTTCTTTGGGTGCAGTGCTTACCTTACCGGGTATTGCTGGTATGGTTTTAACTATTGGCTTATCTGTTGATGCGAATATTTTAGTGTTTGAACGTATACGCGAAGAATTGAATTCTGGCGCTTCCACATCAGCGGCTATCCGCGAAGGTTTTAAAGGAGCTTTATCCTCTATTATCGATTCTAACGTTACTACATTAATATTAGGGGTAATTCTTTACATATTTGGTTCCGGTCCCATTCAAGGTTTTGCAACTACATTAATCATCGGTATTTGTACTTCTTTGTTTTCTGCATTATTTATAACACGCTTAATTTTCGAATATCTCTTAGTTAAAGAATCTCAAATTTCTTTCTATAATGATTTCTCTAAAAATGCATTTAAGAACTTAAAATTCAACTTTGTTGGTAACAGGATTAAATACTACATCTTCTCCGGATTAATTATAGTTGCCGGTGTTGTTGGTTTATTTACCAATGGCTTAAATTTCGGTATCGATTTTAAAGGTGGGCGCTCGTATGTGGTAAGATTTGAAAAGTCGGATGTAACTTCCTCTAACATTCGTGAAGTACTTGCCGGACCACTTTCTAACGCTCCAGAAGTTAAAACATACGGTTCCAGTAATCAGTTAAAGATTACAACTACATACCTAATCAGTGAAAACTCTCAGGACGTAGATTCTAAAGTTGAAAAAACCTTAACGGATGCATTAAATGCAAAAGGTTTAAAACACGAAATAATGAGTTCTCAGCGTGTAGGAGAAAATATTTCGGATGATATTAAACAAGGCGCTGTATGGTCAATTTTAATTGGATGTGCCTTAATGTTTGTGTTTATTGTTATTCGTTTTAGTCAGTGGCAATTTGGCTTGGGTGCGGTTGTAGCCTTACTTCACGATGTGTTAGTGGTATTATCGGTATTTGCCATTTTAAATGGTGTGGTCCCTTTTGCATTAGAAATTGACCAGCATTTTATTGCAGCAATTTTAACTGTTATGGGATATTCGATGACAGATACCGTGGTGGTATTCGATCGTATTCGCGAGTATTTACATCTCAATAATAAAACCGAGTTAAGTGGAAATGAGAAAAGAAATGTAATAAACGATGCATTAAATAATACCTTAAGTCGAACTTTAATTACTTCTTTAACTATCTTCTTGGTTCTATTGGCTATTTTCTTATTTGGTGGTGAAGTTATCCGTGGATTCTCGTTTGCCTTATTAATTGGTATTGTAATTGGAACTTATTCTTCATTATGTATAGCTACTCCGGTGGTTGTAGATTTTGAGAAAAAAGCTGTAGATAAAAACTAGAATAAAGTTTTTTTCAACTTAATAACCCTCCTCGGAGGGTTTTTTTATTTATAAGCTTGTACTAATAAACATAATGCAATTATTTTTGTATTAAAGAAAAGAGTTTTATGAAAACGAAAATACTTAAGCCTATTTTTATTACTGCGGCACTTGCCTTTGCTGCATGCGGTGGAAATAAAGAGCATGAAAATAAATCGGATACGGACGAACAGGAACACCTCCGTTACGATGAAAGTTTAAAAGGCAAACTGGATGTATTTGGAAAATTACCAGCAGAAGCTATTAGTGAAACCAATGGATTAAATCCGGCAAAAATTGCGCTAGGCCACAAACTATACTTCGATAAGCAATTATCCAAAGATGGAAATATTAGTTGTAATTCTTGCCATAATTTAGAATCGTATGGAGTTGATAATCTCCCCAATTCTCCGGGTGATGCCGGCAAAAATGGAGACCGAAACTCTCCAACTGTTTTAAATGCATCTCTTCATAGCGCTCAATTCTGGGATGGCAGAGCCAAAGATGTTGAAGAACAAGCCGGTATGCCCGTCTTAAATCCTATAGAAATGGCAATACCCAATAAACAGTTCTTGGTGGATAGACTATCTAAAATAGCCGAATATAAAAAAATGTTTAACGATGCTTTCCCGGGTGAAAATAATTCCATTTCGTATGATAACATACAAAAAGCAATTGCTGCTTTCGAAAGAAAGTTGATTACACCTAGTCGATTCGATCAATATTTGGCTGGGGAATCTAAGGCATTAACGGTTTTAGAGAAAAAAGGCCTGGCTTCATTCATCAGTATAGGCTGCACGTCTTGTCATGCCGGAAATACACTGGGTGGAAATAAATTTCAGAAATTCGGGGTTTTTGGCAACTACTGGGATTATACCAAGAGCACTAAAATTGACGAAGGAAAGTACAATGCAACAAAACAAGAAACCGATAAGTATATATTTAAGGTACCCTCTTTACGTAATATCGAGAAAACACATCCTTATTTTCATGACGGAAGTATAAAAGAATTAGGAAGTGCAGTTGAAATTATGGCAAAATCGCAATTAAATTATGAGTTAAATAAGGATGAAAAGGAAAACATTGTTGCCTTTTTAAAAACACTTACCGGTGATATCCCAGCGGCTTATAAGAAAGCGCCTTAAACTTATATTTAAACTCTTAGAACTCTACGAAAATTAAATAGTATACTAACTTTTATTAAGGCTTTAGTCGATATGTTAAAGTATCTCAAATAAAATGTTAGTTCTTTACTACACATATTCTTATTTCTATTTTAGAACAAATTATTTTTGTGTTTAAGGTTTGCAAATCAAATACATTTATTAAAGGCTATTTTACAGGTAAATATAGCCTAAATGTATTTTCAAGTGCACTTGAATTACCCAAGCAGTGGGATACGATTTGTGAACAGCAACCGCATTTAAATTCTAAAGCCTTACTTGCATTAGAAAGTGCTAATTTAAGCGATCTTGAATTTTGTTATCTGATGCTCTATTCAGGTGATGTTGTAGTAGCAGTATTTTATTTTCAGATTCTAACGCTACGAAATTACCATTACAAAGAATTCCAATCAAACAAAAATAAAATAATACGTCATGTTGAGCAAAGTATACTGGAAAAAAACAACAAGATATGGATATGTGGAAATCTTTTTAAAACAGACTTTAAAGGATTTATCGTAAAAGACGATTTAAAAAATACGAGTGAAATTGTTGATGAAATAAAAAACTTTTTTAAAATCAGAACCATTAAGGAAAAACCAAATTTACTTTTATTTAAAGATGTTCCTTTAAACGATCGTATAAATGATGATTTTAAACGTTTAAAATTTAAACATACAGAAGAAGATGTCGTTTTAAAAATGGAAATACCTCATGAATGGAATTCAATTGAAGACTATAAAAAATTGTTATCTAAAAAATATTTAGCACGATACAATAAAATACAGCATGAACTTAATCCTGTAATTAAAAAAGAACTTTCAATAAAAGAAATTGAAGAATATGGCGACACCATTATTTCATTATATAACCAGGTTTTAAAAAGACAAAGCATTCGATTAGGTATACTGAATCTTAATTATTTTATTAATTGTAAAAAGTATCATAATGATTCCTTTAAATTTTACGGCTATTTTCTAGAGGGAGTAATGGTAGGTTTCACATCCAACTTTATTAAAAACGGAGAGTGGGAAATCCATTATATAGGATTTGATTACGAGATAAACCAAAAACACAAACTTTATCTTAACTTTTTATTTAACGGTTTAAATGAAGCAATACTTCATAAATGTTTTAAATTAAATTTAGGCAGAACTGCAAGAGAAGCCAAAGCGAGTTTAGGAGCAAAGCCGGTTTATTATTCCAACTACTTTAAATTAAGAGGAGCGGCAACAAAAGTGCTTTTTAATTTTCTAGAAAGTAAGTTTAAGGAGTCTGAAGGTGATGAATGGAAAGTACGAAATCCATTTAAGGTAAAAATTTGAGACAAAAAATAGCCTCAACTAAATCATTATTAATTCTATAAATAATCCAATTAGCCCGAAGCAATTAAGAGAAAATATAAATTATGAAAAAGAACCAATACATAATTTATATCAATAAGTTTAACACCTATACTATTGCCTCTAAATACAACTTTTGGTTGCGCTAGTTTTAACTTTGATGCTTAGTTCTTAATAAATTATAAATCATCTGTGGATAACTACTCAACTAAAAATAAAACATTAAAAGCTTAATTTAAGAATATTTATCTTAATAAAATTTTTTTAATTAATTTACAGTTTTAATAACCCTTTGCTATGATTCTTACGAAGTGTTGAATAGGTCCAGATTGCGCCTATCAGATCTACACTTCCTATTAATGCCAGCATTAAGGATTGTTGAAATAACAAAACAAAAGCGAGTGTAACCACAAAGAAAAAAATTCGTCCGTAGATGGTTGCTTTAAAAAAAGCCTCTTGCTTATGGAGCGAGGAGTAAAAATAGTAGAATCCGGTTGTAAACGTAAAAAGACCCAAAACTCGAATCCATATTTCTTTGGTTTCAGCGAAACCAAAAATACTCAATAAAAAATTTGGCATAATCATCATACCTGAACCCATCAGGAAAAGGTAAAAACTATATGTACGGATTGTAATAATTGTTCTGCGCATACTTATCTAGCTTTATCCTGCATCTTGCGCGTTGTTTTTACGACTATCGACCTTGGAATAAGTCGAACAGAGTTTGCCAACAACCAGTTTATTGTTCCATGAATAGCAATTGACTTACCTCTCATCATAGAAACATAACCATACTCAGCAACTTCTTTGGCGCTGGGTAACTTTTTACCTTTTACCAAATTACTCTCCTCCATAGCGGCAGCTGCTTGGAAGCCACTTTCTGTAGCACCCGGACATAAAGTAGTAATGGTAACACCTTTATCACTCACTTCATTATTTACGGCTTCAGAAAAACTTAGCACATACGCTTTGGTTGCATAATAAACAGCCATGGTAGGGCCCGATTGAAATGCAGCCGTAGATGCAACATTCATTATTTTTCCGCTGCGGCGTTTCACCATATCCTGAAGATAAAGTTTTGTAAACTGTGTTAAAGTGGTAATATTTAAATTAATCATTTGCAACTCCTTGTTCCAATCCGTTTCTACAAACATTCCAAAATCGCCAAAACCGGCATTGTTAATTAAATAATCAACTTGAATGTTTAGCTTCGTTGTTTCATTATAAACCTCTAAGGCAGCGTTATGAGCTGATAGATCTTTTTCTATAATATACACTTTTACTTTAAATTCTTTTTCTAACTGCGCTTTAAGCTCATTCAATTTAGATTTATTTCTTGCTACCAGAACTAAATCACCACCTCTAGAAGCGTGAATTTTAGCTAATTCCAATCCTATTCCGTTGGATGATCCTGTAATTAATGCTGTTGACATAGTTTATAATTTATTTTTATGAAGCAAATATCTTTTATATTTATCAAACATACAACATTAGAGTGTACTCTATTCTTTATATTTTTTCATAAAAAATATAAAAATTTTAATTTTTTAATAAAATGACAGGAAATATAATTATGCATTAAGGCATTTTTAACATGATTTATAAGAAGGTTTGAGATAAAATGATTTTATATTTTATCGTTTTTGATGATTCTATTGTACAAAAAAATATTTAAGGCTACAAATTAATTTATTTGCATGCATCATATAGCTCAAGAATCATAGCTAAAGATTTTTTTAAATCTTTAAAAGAACTTGTTGTGGCCAAATAGAAATCTAAAAAAAATAAATCCGATTAAGCCTTCCAAAAAAGGCACAACTAATAACAAGAAAAAGCTCGGGTAGAAAACACCAAAGAATATAATTGAAAGAACTATCAGTAAGCCCAGATATATCCAATAAGCATCATCGGAAATTGATAAATTTTGCTTTTTATATTCATACTCGTTTATCACTAAAGAAAAGAATGACTCTATATCCCAAATTATTAAAAACAGGGAAGCCATTAACATTAATCCCGTTATAATTGGGGTTCCTTCAAAACCAAAGGTTACTGTAATAATAAATATATTAAGTATCATTACAAAATAAAGAAGGGCTCCTAATTTAGAAAAACGTTGTGTTATTAAAAGGATACCACTTGTTAACTGAACAATACCTATAAAACTCCAATACGTTTTGGTCTCTGCAAAAACTCTAAATAATAAAGCGGGTGGAGGTAGTTCGTCTAAAGAGATTTTATTTTGCATAGCACTAACACTTCCATACAAACCAAATTTATTCATTGTAAATGTAGAAATTACAAATGCACTGCCTATTAAATAACGGACGTATACCGTAAAAATCTGCATAAAATTTAATGCTCTTATTGACCGCAATATATTCTCTATAGATCCGATAATTTTTAATTTATTCATATTCTATATTTTATTAGGTTAAGTATTCTCATAAAGGTAGAGAAGAGAAAGAAATTTAAATAAATTGTTATGAAATCATAGAATAATACATTAAATCGATTAATTTACCATCACCCGTTTTAAAATCATTTCTTAGCAGACCTTCCAGAATAAAATTATTTTTTTCAGCCACCCTAATACTGGCCTTATTTTCGGGAGATATTCTCATGAAAATCCGGTTAAAACCCCACTCGTGAATACAACTCTTACAAAACAAAGAGATGGATTCCGACATGATTCCTTTTCGATGATAATTATGGTCCAGAAAAAAACCAATTTCACCCTTTGGCACTGCCCAATCAATACGCATTAAAAAAATAGCCCCAATTATATTTTGCAATAAAGTGTCTTCAATTACATAAGTGAAGAATTCCTTTTGGATAGCCATCCGGGTTCTTGAAGCGACATGAGCTTTAGCAGATTCTAAATCCGCAACCGCTTCCGATGTTCGAGGAAAATAAAATTCGATGTGTTTACGATTATTTTCAATAAAACGATAGTATTCAGCAGAATCCTTAGCCTCTATTGGTCGAATTTTATAATGTTGAAAGTGTATTTGTAGATTATATTGCAATTTCTAAAGATTGTTGATTTATTGCGATTATATAAAATAAAAACCATATAAATTATACTAATTAAAAACTAAAAATCTTTTACTCACTTGTATTAGAACTGTTTATAGATTTCTTTAGAAAAAGGCAGTCTTCTAATTAGATTTAATTAATCCCAACTTAAAGTTTAAACATAATAACCTATTAATTTGTTATATATATATGAAAACAACATTAATTATTATCGCTTCATTATTAGTTATTATGGTAATTACCCAATCATATGTTTCTAGAAACACTACATTAACAGAACAACATGCTTACAAGGTTTTAAAGATTTACAAGCAGTTTGAGATAAGAAAATACGAAGCTGCTCTATTTTCGAGTGTAAAAATGGCAAGTAACAGTTACAAAGAGACATCGAGTATAGGTTTTAGAGTTTTAGCCGGATATATTTTTGGCGATAATAAGAAGAATGAAAAGATTGCCATGACTACCCCTGTAGTAATGGAGATGGGAGATTCTACTAAAATGCTATTTAAAGTCCCTGCCAACTATGCGCTAAACGAACTTCCTCAACCCAACAACTCGGCAATTAATTTTGAAAAACAAGATGAAAAAGTAATGGCTGCTATTCGTTTTGATGGATGGGCAAGCGATGAAAAAATAAAAAAATATACTGCAGTTCTAAAAGAGGCATTAGCCCAAGAAAAGATTAATCACAAAAATACTTTTAGTTATTTGGGATACAATCCGCCCTATGAAATATTTAACAGAAGAAACGAAATTGTAGTTGAATTAATGGAATTTAAATCAGAATAACTTAAACGTTATTTACAACTCATCAACCAATTTAATCATTATCTGTTCCATTTTACGTTTCATTTCGCCTGCTGAAATATCGTAGTTATTTACTATAAAGGAAAAAGAACGTAACTCGTTATTATTGTTGGTGTAATATCCACAATATGATCTTACGCCATTAATATAGCCACTTTTGGCTTTCAAGTTACCCTCCGCCTTTGTGCCTTTAAACATGGAGGCTATTGAACCCGATTTACCAGCCAAGGGAAGTGATCCTATAAAACTTTGTGCTGAAGATTGTTTATTCATGTAATTTAGGAGTTGAACCTGCTGGGTTCCGGTAATTTTATTCATTGGAGATAATCCGCTTCCATCTGCTAGTTTTAATCCATCCGTATTTATTCCAATATTCTTTAAAAACTGTTCAACTGTTTTTAATCCGTCTGATTGATTCCCTTGTTTGGAGACAATAAGTGAATTGAGTTTTAGCAGAGATTCGGCATACAGATTTGAACTTTTAATGTTAGTAAAATAAACTATTTTAGATAAGGTTGGTGAAACCAACGAATCAATTACATTGAATTTTCTCTCTTTGCGAATTCCTAAATTTCTTAATATCCTTGATGTTGTGGGCTCCCCACTCACCTTAATACCCGAAGCGGTTAATTTATTCTTTAATTGCTGCATCATAAACAGAGATGCATCGGGAATGGAACATTCAACCTTAAAAGATTCTTTTAGGGGAGGAATTGTTCCTCTTGCCACTCTTAAGTTTTGAAATTCGGCACCATAAAAATAGCAGTTATCCCCAGAACCCATTGGCCCTGTTGTTAGGTTGTTGATAATATTAAGACCCTCTACCATAGGATCAATTTTAATAAGATAAGTTGAATCGCCAGGATTTTTACCCGATTTAAAATAAACCTCCACCTTATTATCGGCATAGTTAAGGGCTGTTGGGCCTGCTCCAAAGTAATTACCTATATCGGTCCACAACCAGTTAGGGGGTGTTGGTGCATCATCAAATAAATCAACATCGGCAATAATATTACCATTAATCGATTTTATACCTTTTGATTTAACTTTTTCTACTATATTTTTTAAAACCTGGTCGGGAGCATTATCAGAAAAATTAACTGAGCCTAGTGATGGATCGCCGGAGCCTAAAATTAACAAACTACCATTTAAAACACTATCGGTTACAGTTCCCTGAATAGCTATATATGTTTTATAAGTATAGTTTTCACCCATTAGCTGTAATGCGCAAGCCGTTGTAAGTGTTTTAAGAGTACTAGCTGGAGTTAAGGATAAATTTGGGTTATACGCAAAAATTACTTTTTCGGATTTTACATCCGCTACCACCAATTCAAAAGAGGAGTGTTTTAAAGCAACATCGTTTTTAAATTTATCAAACTCGGTTTCGAAATTAGTTTTAGTTTGGCCCTTTATTTCAGAAACAGCCAATAAGGTTAATACCAAAAATATATAAAACGTTTTAGCCATTTAACGTAATGGATTCGTAATCACTTATCTTACTTAAATCTATTGTAGCGGCAAATTTACTGTCGTCTGGGCCACTCATCGGTTTAAATTTAGCACCCCAAATAAACTCGTTATGATGATAGGAAAAACGTGCATAAGTATGCTGAGAAAAAGTTTCATCAAACCCTTTAAACAAAACCATTAATTCCGCATCAGCTTCTTCCAGGTCATTCGCTTTTAATTGATACAAAGGCGATTTTTCATCTATAGGATGAACTATTGTCCAGCTTAAAGAGAAAAAAACAATACGTTTAAACTCCAGAGAAAGATTAAAAAAGCGGCGTATTTTTTTATCTCCTTCACCCACCATCATGGCTAAAATCAGCTCGGCCTCCGTTTCCATGAGCTGACTGTTATATTTATTAGCGATGCGAAACATAAGTGCATGACCCTCCTTGTATGGAACAATTAAAACATTTTTACTTTTTAGTAAACGAGCTTTAGGCCTGGAAAATCTTCCGTACATAATACCGGTAGCTAAGGCAAAACCAAGCAAACCCAGCATAGCCTCAATGGCAGCCAATAGATTAGCCGAAAAACTAATGGGGGCTACTCTTCCGTATCCAACGGTTGATAAGGTTTGAGCACTAAAGAAAAAAGATTCGATAAATGTTTGGATAAAAGACAAATCGGATGAAAAACCGAGGCATTCCGGACCAATAAAAGCATATAAAAAGGCGAAAAATGAATTAGCAATAATAAAACCTATAGTTACAATCACAAAAAATTTAATCCAGCTAATGGTAATTAAATATTGAAACAAACTGTGTTTTTCAAAAATATTTTGACCTATCCGTTGAATATTAAAAGTGCCATCTTCAGATAAAATCTTTTGACGCCTTGTACCAAAGCGATTTCCAAAACCCAGGTTATTATCATTATTTTGATTATTTCGTAATGCCATATATTAACACATAGGCGTTAAGTTATTCATTTAAACAACTCATTTATTATTGAATTTATTTTTTTTATTTGCTTTTAATGTTAATAAGTAGAAACATTCGGATATTTATTTTAATTGCTTCCATAGTCGGATTAAATGCCTGCAGAAGCAGTAAAAATGCTTCCAAATTATCAAAAAAAGAGAAATACGAATACTATTCACAAAAATTGGGTTTTAGGGTAGATGAAAATAGTAATGAAAAACTAATGGAAAGTATAGTTTACTGGCTGGGCACACCCTATAAATTTTCGGGATGCGATAAAAACGGGATTGATTGTTCGTGTTTAGTTAAAAATATATACAGCGAGGTATATAAAATAGAACTTAAAAGGAATTCGCTCGAGATTTTTGACGCCTGCAATATAAAATCAAAAGAAAAGCTTAAAGAAGGTGATTTAGTTTTTTTTAAAACCGAAGGAAACAAAATATCGCATATAGGTATCTACTTAAAAGACAACAAGTTTGTTCATGCTTCCACTAAAAAAGGAGTTATGATCAGCGATTTAAAAGAGCCTTATTTTGAGAAAACCTATTATAAGTGCGGAGAGACCAAATAAATTTTAAATATTTTTTATTTATTTTGCATACGCAAAGTATAAAAAATTATTAAAAAGATAATCTCTATAATTCTGGCTTTTACTTTTCTGATAATTTTTTCGGGAAGTTCACTTATTGTTTTAAATTACAATCTTAACAAAACTGAAATAATTGAGAACTATTGTATTAATAAGAACAAACCCGAGCTATGTTGCGAAGGTAAGTGCCACCTCGAAAAACAACTAAGTAAGCAGGAATCAACAGAAAAAAATAATCCGTTCCAAAACATTAAAGAAAATTTCGAGTTTACTTCACTCATTGAGGATTATCAAATAAGTTTAAAATTATTCCCAGTAATTAAGAATACATTCTTTCAATACATTAATCAAAAAGGGTTAAATTTTTACAATACCATTTTTAAACCTCCGGTTTTAGCTTAGTTATCACCTTTTTACTAAGCAAAACTTTTCTGATTATTCGGGAAGGTGCTATTTATTCAAAAAATTTCTTACTATGAAAAAATTAACAGGCTTATTGGCCTTTGTTATCTTTTCCGGTAGTAATGTATTTGCACAATGTAATTGTTCTTCATCGGGTTCAGCCTGCAGTTTTTTAACAAATGGTATGGAAGACCTAAACAATAAGTACAAATTTGATGTTGGAATAATTACAGAATACCGGAGATTTGAACACGATCACACACATAACCATCATCATTCGGGAGATGCTATGCATAATCACAGTGGGGATATTAGCATTTCCAACCTCAATGTTTCGCAATTAACTTTGCTTTACAAAGCAAACAAACAGATTGTTCTAAATGCAAATTTTCCATATCTAATTTCGCAAACAACTAACGGAGAGCAGTTAACCTCTATAGGTGATGTTATGTTTAACGCAATATATAAACCCATTAAAAACAACGGTTTAAGTATAATTGCAGGGTTTAAATTTCCCACTGGGAAAAATTTAAACTTACCTAACCAGAATATCAGTATTATGGGAACCGGAAGCTTCGATCCTATTATAGGCTTTAGATTTAACAGGAATATTAAAAAATGGCTTATAAATAATCAGGCATTTTTTAAATACACTACGAAGGGTTTTGACAACATAAACTACGGCGTATTTAATTTTGTTCAAGGACTAATTGGCTATTCTATTTTAAATACGTACAAAGATTCTGCACAAAAAATTACTTCCATGTCCATTCACTTTGGTTTTAACCACGAATACTATGGTAAACAGCATATAGGAAATGTTTATAATGGGAACTCTGGAGGAAATGCCTTATTTATTCCTGTTTTACTAAACTATACAGTTAACAGATTTGATTTCGGATTTACGTATAGTCACCCTCTTTATCAATTCTATTTCGGAGAACAAAACAAACAACTAAACAGATTTAAAATTAACCTTAATTACAAATTATAAAATGAAAACTATATTATTTTACTTATTAATTGCCGCTTTATACTTTAACTTTAGTGCCTGTAAAAAAGAGGAAGACGATCATGACCATGATCATAATCATGCAGATACAACCAAAAAAAATCCGCCCGCTAATGTTGCTACCTATGGAAAGGTAGCTTTTAATTTTGAGAATTTTGCCGGCAATGATACCCTTGTTTTTAATCAAAATTTGATTAATGAAAATGGAGATACCCTAAAAGTTAATCTTTTAAATTATTATGTTACCAATGTTATTTTAAATAAGACCGCAGGTGGAATACATAAGGAAAAAGAGAGTTATCATTTAATTGAGCATGGTAATGGAGCATCTAAATTTTTTACTTTGGATAGTGTGCCTGTTGGAAATTATAACTCTATCACTTTTACAATAGGTGTAGACAGTATCCGAAATGTGTCGGGCATACAAAGTGGTGCTTTAGATCCTGCCAAAGGAATGTTTTGGTCGTGGAACAGCGGTTATATAATGGCCAAATTAGAGGGAAGTTCACCTCAATCCAGTCAAAGTTCAAAATTAATCAAATATCATATTGGTGGCTTTTCGGGAGCCAATAATGTTTTAAAAACAATTACATTAACCTTACCAAATCAGCTGGATATCCGAAACAATTTAATATCTACGGTAAAGATAAAAGCTGATATAATGGAGTTCTTTAAATCTCCTAATACCATAAGTATTGCAACAACACACACGATTCATATGCCGGGTGCTGCCGCTAAAAATATGGCAAACAATTATGCAGATATGTTTAATGTAATTTCTGTTTTAAACTAATTTAATAAGCCGGATGTAAATTACATCCGGCATATCTTTAAAAAAATGAAAAGCTCATTAAGATTTATAGTACTCCTTGTTTCTACCATTGCTATTGGATGTAAATCTGATCAGGACTTCAGTAATATAGTTCCGAAGATAGATGTACCTGTAAGAGGTTTGCAATTTAAATATCCATCAACTTGGCCTATTCCCGTGTATAACCCTCTAAATAATGGATATACCGATGACAAATTTGTTTTGGGTAGGAGACTGTTTTACGAAGAAAAACTATCTAGAGACAATACTATATCGTGTGGAAGTTGTCATCAACAAGAAGTTGCTTTTGCACATTCTGGACATGATCTTAGTCATGGAATTGATGGTTTATTTGGAACACGTAATGCACTTCCTCTATTTAATCTTGCATGGAATCCTAATTTTATGTGGGATGGAGGAATTAATCATATAGAAGTACTGCCTTTAGCGCCTATTACCAATCCGTTAGAAATGGACAGTAATATACCTGAGGTAATTTCAAAACTAAGTACCGAGGTTTATTACAGAGACCTATTTAAAAAAGCTTTTGGGGATGAGAGCATCAGCACCGACCGAATATTTAAATCGCTTGCCTACTTTATGACTATGGCAATATCATATGAATCTAAGTACGATTTAGTGATTGAAGGAAAAGCTTCATTTACTCCTGAAGAGCTTGATGGTTATAACCTATTTAAGCAAAAATGCAATTCTTGTCATACCGAACCTTTATTTACCGATTATACATTTAGAAATAATGGTTTAACGTTTAATCAAGCTTTAAATGATACCGGCAGAGCTCATATTACCGCCTTAATAAGTGATCTCAATAAATTTAGAGTTCCCAGTTTAAGAAATATAGAAATAACGGCACCTTATATGCATGATGGGCGATTTACGAATTTAGAACAAGTATTACAACACTATAATAGCGGAATACAAAATACACTTAATTTAGACCCGCTGTTAGCAAATAAAATAGCCCTTAGTAACGAGGAGAAGTATAAAATTATTTCGTTTTTAAAAACACTAACCGATAAAAAATTTACTTCAAACCTTAATTTTAAGGACCCAAACTAAGAAAAGAAATAAACCATAAGGAGCGGCTACTTTACAACATAGTTGCGTAACTCGTAAACTTTTTCGGAAATTAAGTCGAATTGTTTATCGCTAATTAAGACTTCTTTTTTACTATTATCTTCAATTACTAAAGTACCATTAACTTCTTTAGTAGAAGGTTCGCGGTATTCGTAATTGATCTTCACCCTTTCGAACAAAGGTTTAAGTTCGCTAAAATGTTTAATAAGATCAGCAAAATCGGGGTTATCTTTAAAAAGACCTAATAAAATTATAATTTCATCAAGTACTACTTTTTGCTCACCAACATGCTCCATTAAATGCCTACTATTATGCAACTTGCCAGCCCTACATACTAAATATATTGATTCTATCCAACCACCCACTAACATTAAAGCACTTACTTTACCTCTACTTTGTTTAGCGAGATAAACATTCATTTTTTCAAAATTATCAGTTGTAATATAAATGATAGAATCTATACTAGATTTATTTCTGGCCAGTCGTTTTAAGGTTGAAAAATCAATAAACTGCCCTACGCTTAACTGATCAGACATATCCTTAACCACATCCAAATACTCAACAGCCTCATAGGTTTTTTCAAAGAAATTAATGTAACCTAAATCGGCAGCATATACACCAAGGGCTAATGATTTCTCATTTAAACTTGTGTATTTATTTTTATTTACAACAGGATTTAACTGACTTTTATCAAATGCGGTTCCGGATTCACTTATAAGAGAAGTAAGTTCTACCGGTGGGGGCATTGATTTAACAATGGCATGAACCAAAACACTGTTTACATGAGTGTTGTTTGATATCTGTGTACTATCGTTAAATGAAATATCCTCTTTCTTTTTATTATTACACGATAAAAGTGTAATAAATGAAAATAAGATTATTATTAATTTAGATATCTTCATATAAGCTCATTTTAAAATAATTTTCATAAAAATTAGTTATTAACTGAAGTTTTTCTATAAATCCATTCGAAAAATCGACGGAAGATTTCAAAATAAAGAGTCAGGTATAACAATACGGTCATTTTCCAAATAGCCAATAAATTAAAGTTAAATGTAGAAATCAAATTTCCGGCTAGGTTTTTACGGGGAGCATAAAAATGAGCTCTAAAATCCATTACTCCATCCGGAGCAGGATCACGAAACACCGGGTCTACATTTTGGACAATACGGTTATTCAAAATTCTGATTTTATTTTTTGCTAAATTATTTTTTGCCAAATCGTTAAGGTATTCATTCGTATATTGTTCTTTGTAAAGCTGATACAATTGTTCGGTTCCAGCCATCTTTACCTGCTTCATAACCAAATCATTTTTTAATATCTGCAAATCGTTAAACTTTCCAATATAATATGTATTTAAATCCTCTGTATAGCTTTCATACGCTTTTAGCACGTCTAGGGTTACCTTTTCGGGTGTTAATTCATTTAAAAATTTAAATTTTACACCCGGAACCGTCTGCAACTCACTTTTAGCCTCATTTTCCAATAATTTAAGATTAGCAGCCAAGACCTCTCTGGAACTATCGGTATTTTCTTTAAAAAGTTTACGCGAAACTGAGGCAATATCCTGTAATTTAGGCAGATAATAGGCCTGTTTGAAATTTAGAATACTCTCCTTTTTTTCTAAAACATAAACTTCGCTTTCATATTTATTAGATTTAAACTGTTCCACCGAAAGTGCTTCAAAAGCCCAACGAGAAACAAAAAAATCTGCTACCAGTGGTGTTTTATCTTTATTACCCCCTACCACTTCGTTTATCTTATCAAAACTAAACATGGCGCCTCCCAATATCATTTGCGGTATAACCATTAAAGGAATAATAATATAAATTGTAACTGCCGAGTTAAACGTAACAGATATATTTAATCCCAAAACGTTAGCAAAACAACTCACCGAGAATAAAGTAATCCAATAGGGCAAGAACATTCCTTTAATTTCCAGAATAGAATTTCCTATCAAAACGAAAACAGCCGATTGTAATGCAGAAACAGTAAACAGTATAATTAATTTAGACAGCAGGTAACTGCTTTTACTTAAATTTAAAAATCTCTCGCGCTTTAAAATTTTACGATCCTTAAATATTTCCTCGGCACTAATTGTTAAGCCAATAAACAAACAAACAACAATACTAATAAAGATATAAGCTGGTATGTTTTCGTTGTAGTAATAAACATATTTACCATAGGGAGAATTTCCGAGATATCGAATTAAACCAGACAAGATAAATGCCAATAAAGGTGCTTCCAGTATATTAATAAGTAAATATTGCTTATTACTTAATTTAGATTTTACATCGCGTTTTAAAAATATTAGCGCTTGTTTAATCCAATTAGGGACATGGAAAGTAGCCTTAGGGAGTTGGCCTACTGTTTCTTTATATTTAATCGAAAACTTTGCCTTATACTTATTATACCAATCGGCAGGCTTAACTCTTCGTTCTTCTATAAACCGCCCGAAATCATCCACCACTTTTGCTTCAATAATATTAAAAACCAGTTCCGGATTTACATTTCCACAAATGTGGCACTCTCCTAATTCTGCATTTACCTGATTCGTTTCTGTTTTAAAATAAATGATCGCCTCAATAGGGTTTCCATAGTAGATAGGATAGCCGCCGGTATCAAGTAAAAACAGCTTATCAAACATTTTATAAATGTCTGACGAAGGTTGATGGATAACCACAAAAATCAATTTTCCTCTTAAAGTTAATTCCTTTAGCAAGTCCATTACATTTTCAGAATCCCGGGAAGACAAGCCCGAGGTAGGTTCATCAACAAACAAAACTTCCGGTTCGCGAATAAGCTCTAAAGCTATATTTAATCGTTTACGCTGCCCGCCTGATATTTTTTTATTTAAGGGGTTGCCCACTTTAATATCCCTAATCTCCCATAAGCCCAAACTATTTAAGGTTTTAGAAACTAAAGAATCTATTTCGGATTCACTGTAGCTTTTAAAACATAACTTGGCGTTATAATAAATATTTTCGTAAACGGTTAATTCCTCAATAAGTAAATCATCCTGAGCAATATATCCCAATATCCCTTTGGCCGTTTCCTCATCCTTGTGAATATCGATGCCATTTAATTCTACCTTACCTGCAGAGGGATATTCAATACCAGATAAAACATTTAAAAGGGTAGTTTTACCTGCACCACTAGCGCCCATAATGGCAATTAGTTTTCCGGAGGCTTCACTTATGTTTATATCCCTTAAAGCAACCTTACCATTAGGAAATTTAAACTCGAGTTCGGTAACATTAAACGAGATGGGAGTAGACTGCGAACTGCTTAAAAAACGGGATACCACATCGGAATAATAAATGGTTCCTTGAGGTAAGCGAAACGTACTACCCGGAGCTAAGAGGTAAATATTTCTTTGGTTAAATAGCAAACCATTAATGAAGATTTCGTTTATACCGCTATACTTAATAAAATAAAGCTCTACGCTGGGGATACGAATAATGGAAATAATACCATCAAGACCTTCAGAAAAAATATGCTTATAGTTTTCCTTATCAATATGCTCGGCATTATCATGAATATGACTTTCTACAAAAAGTATATTTGGAGAATTATTTTTTAATTTTTCTTCGTGCCTACAAAAATTCTCTATTTCCTTAAATTCATCTTCCTCTATGTTAAATGCTTCGGCAACTGTATTAATAATCATTACCCGCTGTTCGGTAAACTGTTTATCGGCTCTAAGGAGCTCCCATAAACGAATTAACACTACTACTTTTTGTTTTTGAGAAAGCGTTTGGTTAATCTGTTTACAAATAGACAACATCCTCATTGAGTCTTTGATAGAGGTCAGGCGAATGCGCTTTTTAGGAGCACCATCTTCACCAATTTCTTTTTTCTCAGAGGCTGTAAATTCATCAAACAAATTAAGATAAGATGGTATCTTAACAAGTGGCAGCTGTCCTTTTAAAAAAACCTCTACGTAATCCCGAATATTAGAGTTAACACCCTCATCTTGCTTAGAGATAATAGCGAACAACTGCATTAAAGCTTTTAATATTTCTTCACTCATCTAATTTATTTCTTTAATGACAAAAGGAATGTGGACAAATAACTCTTTAAAAATTGAAACGGTTTCTTTTACGTCATCATCATCACTCAGGTATTGCCACTTTATTTTAAATGTTTTTTGATTCTCCTTACAATATTGATCTAATTTCTTAATTAACTCATGAAAACTCTTGGTAGAAGCCGTATTGAAGTATCGAAGCTCTATTTGAACTGCAAAAGAAACAAATTGATGCTGGTTGATGGTATTAACAATTTTGGAGATAACCCCCTGATAAAATTCAAAAGGATTTGCTGGTAAAGAGTAACCTTCGAAACGGAAAGTATTATCCGAAAACTGCAAGGTAATTTTCGGAGTAAGATCGCTTGATTCAAATAAGACTAAATGCTCCATAAATATTAGCTTAAATGTAACTAAAAATAGTGTTAATAATATTAAATAGCTATTTTTTTAAAATAATTAAACCTGATTATTTTGTAAATTTAGGCTATGAGAATTCTGCCGATTGGGGTGTTATTTTTTTTTGCGTCTATTGTTGTTGCCCAAAACCAATATACTCCAGAAAGCCTTTTAAAAGCAGCTATTAAATTTAATACTGCTAACAATCCCTCTGCGGAAAAAAAATTAGGTCATTTCTTTATAAATTTTGCAGAAAAAAACGGTTTATGTGCAACCGATTTAAGTGACAACGACAGCTCTACGTTAATTATAATTTCCTTATTTCCTGTTGATGAAAAAAAACCGTGCGTAGTTTTGCTAAGCCATTTAGATGTTGTTGATGCAGATACTTCAGGCAACGGTTGGAAATATCCTCCCTATCAGGGTATTATAAATAACGATACCGTATATGGAAGAGGTGCAATTGATATGAAAGGAATTTCGGTTATGCATCTGTTTAGCTTAATAAAACTAAAAGAAACACTTAAAAATATAAGCTACGATCAGCTTAGCCAAAATGTTGCTCTTTTATTAGTGGGAAACGAGGAATTAGGGGGAAAGAAAGGAGCAGAAATTGTATGTAATCGATTTTTTCATAAGCTAAATCCGGCCGTGGTATTGGGCGAAGGAGGTGCTGGTTTAAAAGGAATTATCCCCGGAAAACCAGATCAAAAAGTTTATTTTGTTTCTATCGCGGAAAAGAAAAACGTTTGGATTAAGTTAGAATCTAAATCGCGTACCCACGGTCATGCCTCCGTGCCCAGCGATAAAAGTGCTAACAAAATTTTACTAAGAGCAATCACCAAGGTAGAAAACGAGGAGCCTAAAATAAAATTCGACAAAACCAATAAATTAATGTTTCATCGTTTGGGCGAGATTACGGGCGGTGTTGAAGGATTTATTTTAAAGCATATCTCGTGGTTAATTTTTAAACCCTTCCGAAAAAAGATTTTATCCAAGAGCGAAATACTACTTCCTATGGTTACTAATACTTTTACCTTAACTAAAATATACAATCCGCCGGGAGCTATTAATCAAATTACATCCGAATCGGCAGCTTATTATGACTGCAGACTAATGCCTCGCTTTAACGAAACAGCCTTTACTTTAAAACGCCTTATGGGGACTCTGGATCCGCGGATAAAAATAACGGTTATTGAAGAAACGCCGGAGGCACCTCCAACCAAGCCGGATAAATTTTACACTATTTTAGAAGAAAGTATTGTGGAGAGTATACCTGATGCCCAGGTTGTTCCTTATTTGTTTGTAGCTTCATCTGATAACAGTTATTTTAGATCGTGTGGTATACCTACTTACGGATTAATGCCCATTGAAATGTCGAAAGAAATGATAGAGTCTGTTCACTCCTCCAATGAGCATATCCCCGTAAAGGCCTTAAACGATGGAATAGAAATTTATTATAATTTCTTAAAAAAGGCTATTTACCTGAATAGTAAAAATGAAAAACGAAGATTATTTAAGTGGGATAATCAATAGCCCTGATTTTATGACAAAAAATAGATAGTGATTAGAAGTAAGTTTTTATTCATGTTAAAATACCCATATATACAATGAAACCATTAATATACCTATTTTTCCTCCTTTCATTTTTTTCAGTATCTGGTCAAACCAAAACAGCACAGGATTTTGGTTTTAGACATCTTGTTTTTAAATACAAATCAGATGATATTGACATTTTAATAAAATCAAAGAAAGGTGAAGAGAACGTTCGCAAACCACTCTTCTTTTTTTGCCAAGGCAGTTTGCCAATTCCATTAATAATATATCAAGGAAAAGACGTATTTGGCACATTCCCGTTTAATCCGGACAGTATATCTAATAAATATCATTTAGTGATTGTTAGTAAACCATACATTCCACTCCTAGCTGATCTATCAAACCTAAAACCTGATTTTACTTACGTTGACAGTACTGGCAAATTTCCAAAAGAATATAGTGATAGAAATTTATTGAGTTATTACGTACCAAGAAATATAGCACTAATAAAATATTTACAGCAACAGAATTGGGTATCAAAGGAAAAACTGGTTGTTGCCGGCCACTCAGAAGGCAGTACAATTGCTGTAAAAATGACAAGTGAATTAAATGATGTAACGCATTTAATTTATTCAGGAGGAAATCCAATGGGCAGAATATTGTCAATAATTGAACAGAGCAGAGCATACGAAACAGACACCGATAGCACTAAATATGGAGAAGACAACTTAAACTATTGGGCTGATATAGTAGCAAACAAAAATAATATGAATAGTTTGCATGGCGATACTTACAAAGCAACTTTTGAATTTTCCGAACCAATGATCACCTTGCTAGAAAAACTTAAAATTCCTGTATTAGTTACATACGGAACAAAGGACTGGAGTTCGCCATATAATGACCTATTACAAGTAAATACAATCCGACAAAATAAAACCAACTTTACCTTTAAAGCATACATTGGAACAGATCATAACTACTTCCCAATGACAAATGACAACCAGCCTGATTATAATATATTTAATTGGGACAAAGTAGCAGACGAATGGTTAAAATGGTTAAATGGAAAATAAACACTAAAGCACAGTAGAGGTTTGCTAAAAATAGCCACTGCCTTTAAATCCAAAAAAAATATGGAAGCAATACTAAAAAGAGATATTATACAAAATGATAAGTAGGGAGAATAAAAGCGTTAAAAAATCCAAAGCACTCATCACTAAATAACCATATCCATTTTTAATACGATACCTTCCCGCAGAAAGCCAATTGAAAGTAAGTAAACCTAAAATATAAAACTATAGCAGCTTTAAGAAATTGGCGGCATATGGATTCGAATGAAAATTTATTTTATATTTTAAATGAGATTTTCTAAAAAGACTTTGTAGTTCAAAAACGCCAACTGCAATTAGCCATAAACCTTTGATAGTTAATAACCTCATCTCACTAGTTTCAGCTAAAAACTTTATGCATTTCCTATTATCTATCTGAGCACTTGCAAACGGTATGCATCCAGTTTTACAAAAATAAAAAGAAGAATAGTAAAGGCCCACAAGGAAGATCCTCCGTAACTAAAAAAAGGAAGCGGAATACCAATAACAGGCGCCACACCAATTGCCATCCCTACATTTATACCTACATGTATAAATAATATGCACGCTACACAATACCCGTAAATACGGGTGAACTGAGATCGCTGCCGCTCGGCTGTTGTAATAATCCTTACCAATAAAGCTAAAAATAAGCCCAGCACCACCACGCTTCCTAAAAAACCCCACTCTTCACCAACCGTACAAAAAATAAAATCGGTACTTTGCTCCGGAACAAAATCGAATTTGGTTTGAGTACCTTTTAAATAACCCTTTCCAAAAAATCCACCCGAACCAATGGCTATTAATGATTGGTTTACATTATACCCTACCCCTTTAGGATCGGATTTCTTACCTAGAAGAACCTCTATTCGATCTTTTTGATGAGGTTGTAAAACTTTCTCAAAAACATAATCAACACTAAAAACCGAACCTGCAGATATTATAAAAAACCCTCCGATTATTAATAAATCTTTTGTCTTCTTTCTAGAAAAAACATACAGTACCAGAGATATAAAACCTAAAATGCCAATTAAAATATATTTATTAACCAATAAAGCTGTTACAAATAAAATAGCCGCTAACAATCCAAATAAAAGAATATTTCCCGACAAACCCTCTCGATACAAAACAAAAACAAAACTTGCAAAAACCAGTGTAGATCCTGTATCATTTTGCAATAAGATTAATATAGCCGGAACGCCAATAATAATGCCCGCCATCATTTTAGTGGTCATATCTTCGAAGCGTATATTTAAGGTACTAAGAAATTTTGCCAGAGCCAGCGAAGTGGCAAATTTAGCAAACTCGGATGGCTGAAATTTGTAACTACCAATTTCGAACCACGAATGAGCCCCTTTTGTTGCCACCGAATAGCCTAAAACTAATACCAGCAACATTAAAACAATAATATAAATCGGAAAGGCAAAGATGGTAAAGAAATTCCCGTCGACCGCCAAAATAAAAAAAGCAATTACTAAGGCTGCTATTATCCATATTAATTGCTTTCCATAATTCTGAGTAAAATCAAATATACTTTTATGTTCCTCGTTATAAACTGCAGCATAAATATTTAACCAACCCATTAACACCAGGGTTAAGTATATACCCACTAACACCCAGTCTATCCCTTCAAATATGCTTCTTTGTTCTCTCATGTTAATTTGCTTTTTTCTTAATTGGCTTAGACGGCTTTTTAGGAGGATCTTTTATATGCATAGTAGATAAAAGATTGGCTTCTAACATTCTTTTTTCCAAATCGGGACGAGAGATTGAATCGCGTAAATACTTTTCTATCATTAAACTGGCAATAGGAACGGCATACGAATTACCAAAACCTGCATTCTCAACCATTATGCCTATACAAATTTTAGGATCTTCGGCAGGTGCAAAACACACAAACAAGGAGTGATCTTTTCCGTGTGGATTTTGCGCAGTTCCTGTTTTACCGGCAATATTAATGCCTTCTATACGAGCGTTTGTTGCAGTCCCCTGGGTTACTTTACTCATTCCTTCAATTATAGGGTCAAAAAATTTTGGACTTACTTTTGTGAAATGCCGGGTTTGATATTCCTTTTTCAAAGATTTCTTCTCCCCTACCGCTTTAATGATGTGTGGTGTATAATAAAAACCTCTGTTAGCAATTGTTGCAGTTATATTTGCCATCTGGAGTGGCGTAATACCCAACTCTCCTTGACCTATTGAAAGCGAAATTATGGTGTAGGCATTCCAATGCCCCTTACCAAAATATTTATTATAGTATTCAATTGTTGGAACTCTACCTTTTAATTCCTGGTGCAAATCGGTATTTAATTTTTGTCCGATTCCAAAGCTCATTACATAATCCCTCCAGGATGCGTATGCTGTTTCGGAGGAAGTATACTTTGGATTTTGAATAATTGCCCTAAAAGTATAGGCATAATAACTGTTACAGGAATTTTGAACAGACCCGGGTAAATCTAGAGGAGATGGATGTGGATGGCATTTTGGTCTGCCCCCTCCTACCGGCCAGCCTTGGGCACATGGAAAAGTAGTTGATGACTTGATAACACCTTCCTGTTGTGCAATTAGAGCGTTAATTAATTTAAATGTAGAACCCGGAGGATAGTAGGCCATAAGAGCACGGTTAAACAACGGTTTATGATCTGCCTTTAATAACTCCACATAATTTTTAGATCGTACCCTACCCACTAATAAATTTGGATCGTAAGTTGGAGCGGAAATAACAGAAAGTATCTCACCTGTTTTAGGTTCTATTGCCACCAATCCTCCTACTTTACCTTGCATAAGTTGTTCGCCGTACGACTGTAAATCTGCATCCAGTGTACTCACTATATTTTCTCCAGCTAAGGCTGTTGTATCGTATGCACCATTTTGAAAACTTCCTTTAATGTTATTAAAAACATCCACCATTACTACTTTCATCCCCTTTTTACCTCTCAATTCCTTTTCGTACGATTGCTCAATACCACTTATACCTATGTAATCTCCGTCTTTATAATAAGGGTTTTCTTTCGTTTTCTTTTCACTAACCTCACCAATATAACCCAGTACATGAGAGGCGATTTTTTGAGGATATTTTCGAAGTGTTCGGGCCTGAACAAAGAAACCATTAAACTTATAAAGTTTCTCTTGCAGTTTAGCGTATGTTTCGATGGAAATTTGTTTTTCGAAAGGGCTAACCTTATAACGCGAATAAGATTTTATTTTTTTCATTCGAGTTATAAAAACTTCTTTCTCTATACCTAAAACATTACATAAATCCACTGTATCCAGCTTCTTTACTTGTTTTGGAATTACCATTAAATCATAGGCTGCTTCATTATAAACTAATAATTTACCCTTACGATCGTATATTAACCCACGTGTGGGATATTCCGTCATAAATCGCAATACATTATTATTTGCTGAAATTTTATAATCGGAGTTTAATACTTGTACATAAAATAAACGAATACCAAATATCAGAAAAACTGATAAGAAGATAATCATAATCGTAATCTTTCGGTCTTCGTACTGGCGCATAAAATATCGGGAAATCCGGTATTCTAAAATTCAGTTTTTTTAATACAAGACTCTCAAAAATTATATTTAGTTATGAGAAAGTTTTTGTTAATTAAGCCTAGATAATTCTGCGGAAAAATCAAGCCATGGGTAAACACTTATCAAATCGGCTATCTGCTTTTGGGTTGATAGAATAAAATCTTTACTCCCCTTACTATCCCGATTTATCATAATATGACGCGAAGCATTTACGATGGAACTAATTTTAGAATTTAGCTTTATGGTTTCATCGTTGAAAAAACTGAGCTGAAAATGTTCTTTAACGTAAGCTAAACCCTGCTGGTTGGGATGAATAAGGTCTGCCTCGTAAAATCGATAATCTCTTAAATCGTCCATAAAAATCTCATAAACGGGATAATAGACACAACGTTCCTTATTTTGATCAATTACAGTGTGGATAGATTCAATTAACCTGGCCTTAGATAAAGAATTTTCAATAATTCCATCTTTGATATGTCTAACCGGACTAACCGTAAAAATTACCTTACACTGTTGAGGGGTGTTTTCCAATAGTTCGGATAAAGAGCATATAATTTCCTTTGTAGAAAGTAACTCCTTAGAAAACAAATATTGTGGGAGTTTCTGGCAATTAGAAACAATTTGATTATTTTCTTTTAACCTATATACCCAGGAGGTTCCAAGAGTTACAAAAAGTTGCGAGGTTTGTACTAATTTACTTTTAAATTGATGATGCAAAAGGGACAAGTGGTTTAATAAATCGGCCTTACTCATTCTATTATTTTGAGAATGATGATGCAAAGAAAACCAAATATCGTTTTCAAAAAAGATAAAGTCTGTATCCGGCTTAGGATCTTTAAAAAATTTAGCGATTGAAAGCGGGTTAAAGACAGTACCGAAAGGATTAACACTGCAGTTAAACTTAAGATCGGCCAACCAGTTTCCAATGTTATCGGAGAAACAACTGCCAATGGTTAGAATATTGGAATGATGATTTAAACCAATACTGCTTTGCAGCGGTTTTATTTCAGTACGAAAATGCACTATTTTTTCTTTTCGTAAGGCTTGTATTCGGCGTGTATGGTAGTTTCTATGTTCTCGGCAATATTTTTAACAACTAATTTAGGCACTTTAATATCATGCTCTTTTAAAGCCACCTCAAATTTTGCATCAACCGAAATATCCGTTCCTTTAATAATTATTTTTCCTTTATACGTTTTATCCACTTCTTTTCCATGAATTTTCATTTTACCCGTAACCGTAACATCATGGCTACCCTCTTGCTTATAATCAATTGACTCATTTATTTTTCCTTTAAACTCAGAAGTTGGAAATTTTGGAGTTTCCATGTAATTCTCATTAAAGTGATCTTCCATTAAACTGTTATCGAACTTAAATCCCGTATTTGGAACCTTAAAAACAATTTCATTATTTGTAGTATTTAAAATAGAGGTAGCATTGATATTCTTCGCTTTTATATCCTCTACCGGAGTAGCCGAATAAAAACTAATCTCGGTTTTAGAAGCCATAAATATTTGAGCAAAAGATTGATTAGCTTTAAAAGCAATAACCAGAATTAATAAAATGTTTTTCATATTAAAAATAAATTTTCACAATTTACAATAAACTTATCATTAGCAAAACTAAAGTATATTAACTTCCCGTTCTAAAACTACGCCAAACTTTTGCTTTACACTTTGTAAAATTCGTTCCGATAAGTTATAAATTTCGGTTCCGGTAGCTTTAGAATAATTAACCAATACAAGCGATTGAAGTGCGTGTACACCGCAATCTCCCTCCCTAAAGCCTTTCCAACCACAGTTTTCAATTAACCAACCCGCCGCCAGTTTAAACTGGTTGCCATTTGGATAGGCAACTACCGCTGGATAGTTTGATCTTATTTGATTATACAACGATGCACTTACCACTGGATTTTTAAAAAAACTACCGGCATTGCCAATCTTTGCCGGATCGGGTAATTTGCTCTTTCTGATCCGAATAACTGCTTCGCTTATTGCTTTTATTGTTAATTGGCTTACCCCCATGCTTTTCAACTCCTGTTCTATAGCGCCATAAGTGGTATTAAATAACGGTTTCTTACTTAGTTTAAAAGTAACTGAAACTATTATATATTGGCCCTTATACTTATTTTTAAAAACACTTTCGCGATATCCAAACTCACACTCGGCATTATTAAAAATACGTCTTTCGCCCGTTTTAAGGTCTATAGCCTCCAATTCATAGAAAGTATCTTTTATCTCTACACCATAGGCTCCGATATTTTGCATAGGCGCGGCGCCAACACAACCTGGAATAAGAGAAAGATTCTCGATTCCGGCCCAGTTTCTCTCCACGCAGAACAATACAAAATTATGCCACACCTCTCCGGCCATACCTTTAACATAAATAGAATCGCCTTCCTCTTTTACCTGTTCAATTCCTTTAAGATTGTTTTTTAATACTACCCCATTAAAATTTTTAGTAAGCAGGATATTACTTCCTCCCCCCAAAACAAGTAGAGAATTTTGTTTAAAAATATCGCTTTTAATAATTTCGCATAGCTCTTCAACTCCAGAAAATTCGGCATAGTAAGAACATAATGCCTCTATACCAAATGTGTTATAATTTTTAAGTGAAACGTTCTGCAAAAACATATTAAACTGTTATTGAGCCAAAATTAGAGCATGTAACGTAAATGACAGAGAATAATCTAATTAATTACTAACATTTAAGGGTTAAACTTATATTTGTTTAAATTATGAGTAAAAAGGCAATAGTTTGTGTTACCAACGATTTAAGTACAGACCAGCGTGTACAAAAACATTGCTATACGCTTAAGAACCAAGGGTACGAAGTAACTTTGGTTGGACGATTGTTGCCCGGTTCTCTCCCCATTAACTTGCCCTGTAAATGCAAACGCTTTAAACTCTTGGCCAATAAAGGAGCTCTGTTTTATGCCTTTTATAATATTCGACTTTTTTTATACCTGCTTTTTAATAATTGTAATCTAATCTTTAGTAACGATTTAGATACCCTACCGGCGTGTTATTTAGCGGGGAAAATCAAAAAAACAAATCTTATTTACGACTCGCATGAGTATTTTCTTGGTGTGCCCGAAATTCAGAACAGGAGAATGGTTAAGGCTGTATGGTCTTTTTTTGAACGCGGCCTTTTGCCCCGACTAAAACACCTGATTACGGTTAACTCATCCATTGCTGAATTATACAAAAAGAGCTATGGTGTAAATCCACAAATAATCCGCAATATACCCTCATTTCAAAATTTTCCAAAAGGCAACAAAACAAGAGAGGAACTAAAATTACCAGCTGATGCTTTTATTGTAATTCTTCAAGGTTCTGGAATCAATATAAACCGGGGTGCAGAGGAATTTATCCTGAGTCTTCAATTTACCGAGCCTGCCCTGTTCGCTGTTATTATTGGCCATGGAGATGTGTGGGACAACCTTAAAGAACTTGCAAAAGTAAATCACCTTCAAAATAAAGTTCGTTTTGTAGATCGCCTACCCTATCCCGAAATGATACAGTATACCCTAAATGCAAACTTAGGGGTTACGCTGGATAAACCCGGAAATCCAAATTACGAAAATAGTTTACCCAATAAAATATTTGACTATGCGTTCTCTGGCATTCCAGTTTTAGGGAGCAATTTAAAAGAAGTTAGCAGGGTAATTAATGATTATCAAATTGGTAGTATTGTAGACAGCGTTAATCCGGAAAGTATCGCTAATGCGCTAAATTATTTTTTTCTTAATAAAAGTTTTTACAATTTTTGCAAACAAAACACCCAACTTCTTAAAGAAAAATTAAGCTGGGAAAAAGAAAGTGAAAAGTTGATTGAAATAATCAGGAAACTTGACTGATAAACACTTACATATTGTATCGTTCGACATACCCTCTCCACCTAATTACGGTGGAGTAATTGATGTTTACTATAAAATTAAAGCCCTACATGAACTTGGCGTTAAAGTTCATCTGCATTGTTTTGAATACGGTAGAAAATTAGATAAGGACTTAACTAAAATTTGCTACAGTGTAAAATCATATCCACGAAAAGTAAGCAAACATCTACTATTTAATCAATTGCCCTATATTGTAGTTACTCGACAAAGCGAAGTTTTAATAGCAAATTTAGTTAAAGACAAATATCCGATTTTGTTTGAGGGTATGCACAGTTGCTTTTATCTAAATGACTTTAGGTTAGCGCATAGAAAAAAATATGTAAGAATGCATAATATAGAGCCCGATTACTACAAGGGCTTAAGTAATGCGGAAAAAAATGTATTTAAAAAGCTATATTTTTACACAGAGGCCAGCAAACTTAAAATTTTTGAAAACGCTCTGAAAGGGGCTGATACAATCTTTGCTATTACAGAAAAAGACTCGAGTTACCTTGAACATCTTAAACTTAAAACACTTACTGTTTCTGCGTTTCATCAATTTAATGATATTCGGGTTAAACCTGTGGATTCTGATTATGCTCTTTACCATGGCAATTTATCCGTTGGTGAAAATAATATAGCCGCATTATATTTAGTAAACGAAATTTTTAATGATTTACCATACAAGTTAATAATCGCGGGAAATAATCCTGGAAAAGCCTTAAAACAGGCTATTTCTAAAAATTCGAACGTTAGTTTAATTGCCGATTCTGATCATATAAAGATTAATCATTTAATTGCAGAAGCTAAAATAAATGTACTACCCACTTTTCAGGACACAGGAATAAAACTTAAACTTTTAAATGCTTTGTATAGCGGTCAGCATTGCTTGGTTAATGATTTTATGGTAAAAGGAACAGGCTTAGAAGAACTCTGTTTAATAGCCAATACCACTGGCGAATGGAAACAAAAAATTAAAGAGTTATTTAATAGTCCTTTCGATATAAATGAAACCGAAAAAAGAAATATTGTTTTTAATCAACGATTTAACAATATTACCAATGCTTCCCTTATAATTAGGGAGATATTCGGATCCTAAGAATACAATGGAGGGTTGAAAGTAATTTTTCACTACTTAAACCTCTCCATGCCTCCTGTTCAAATTTTAACTATCGTTAATAAACTATATTCACAATCTTTTTAGGGACAACAATTACCTTTTTAGGTTGTTTTCCTTCGAGGTATTTTTGAGTTTGATCAGCATTCATTACCAATTGTTCTATCTCAGGGACCCCAATATTTAAGGGCATTTCCAGATTAAATCTCATCTTACCATTAAAAGAAATAGGGTATGCAAAAGAATCATCAATGGTGTGAGACTCTATATACACAGGCCATTCGGCCTTGCTTACCGATGGCTGAAACCCTAATATACTCCATAATTCTTCAGCTATGTGAGGAGCATATGGAGAGATAAGCACCACTAAATCTTTTAATACCGAGCGCTTATTGCATTTAAGGTCGTTTAATTCGTTTACTAAAATCATAAAATTACTTACTGAGGTATTAAACGAATAACGTTCAATATCGTCACTAATTTTTTTAATGGTTTTATGTAAGGCTTTTAATTCGGACTTAGTGGGTTCTGCATCATTAATCAATATATTACCATTAGTATCATAGAACAAACGCCATAATTTTTTCAGGAATCCCGAAACTCCGGTAATACCATTAGTATTCCATGGTTTACTTTGCTCGAGAGGTCCTAAAAACATTTCATATAAACGTAAAGTATCTGCCCCAAACTTATCACAAATTAAATCAGGTGTTTGAACGTTCCATTTAGACTTACTCATTTTTTCAACCTCAGCACCGCAAATATATTTGCCATCTTCCAACACAAATTCAGCTGTTTTATATTCCTCTCTCCAGTTTTTAAATTCATCAATATCCAAAATATCATTGTCCACAATATTAACATCTACATGTAGAGCAGTGGTTTCGTATTGAGATCTTAAACCATAAGAAACAAACTTATTTGTACCATTAATACGATACACGAAATTTGATCGTCCTTGTATCATACCCTGATTAATTAATTTTTGAGCAGGCTCTTGAACAGGGATAAATCCTAAATCGAAAAGTGCTTTCGTCCAGAAACGTACATATAACAAATGTCCGGTTGCATGTTCTGATCCGCCAATATACAAATCAACGTTTTGCCAGTAGTCGGCAATTTGCCTATCCGCCATGTTCCTATTGTTTTTGGGATCCATATAGCGTAAAAAATACCATGAACTTCCTGCCCACCCGGGCATAGTAGTTGTCTCGTATTCATATTCCCCTTTGTATTTCCAGTCCTTGGCTCTTGCTAATGGAGGCTCTCCTGTTTCTGTTGGTAAAAATTTATCAACTTCGGGTAGCAACAGTGGCAACTCGTTTTCGGGTAAGGCATAAGGAACGCCATCTTTATAATAGATTGGAATGGGTTCTCCCCAATAACGCTGGCGACCAAACACTGCGTCCCGTAAGCGGAAATTAATTTTTCCTTTTCCTAAATTATTTTTTTCAATTTCACTTATCGCCTTGTTTATTGCCTCTTTTACATCTAAACCATTAAGAAAATCTGAATTAATTAATTTCCCCTCCTTGGCATCGTATGATTCCTTTTCCCAATTATGATTTTCAGGGGCTTCAACCACCTGAATAATAGGCAGGTTAAAATTTCTGGCAAAAGCAAAATCTCGACTATCATGAGCGGGAACAGCCATTACAGCCCCAGTTCCATATCCGGCTAAAACATAATCACCAATCCAAACCGGAACAGGATTTTTAGAAAAAGGATGTTCAACAAAGGCTCCGGTAAACTGCCCCGTAATTTTCTTAACATCGGCCATTCGCTCTCGCTCCGATCTGTTTTTAGAATATGTAACGTACTCGTCAACTGCCTTTTTAAATTCGGGTGTGGTAATCTGCTCAACTAAATCATGTTCTGGAGCAAGCGTAACAAAACTAACACCAAAAACGGTATCGGGACGTGTAGTAAATACCTCAATTACTTTCCCCGAGTGATTAACAATATTAAATTTTAAACTAGAACCCTTGCTTTTTCCAATCCAGTATCGTTGCGATTCCTTAATACTCTCCGTCCAATCCAAACCCTCCAAATCATTTAACAAACGTTCAGAATATGCGGTAATACGCATACTCCATTGTTTCATCAACTTTCGCTCTACCGGATAACCACCACGCTCAGAAACCCCATCTTTCACCTCATCGTTTGCTAAAACGGTCCCTAACGCAGGGCACCAATTAACCCAGCTATCAGCCAAATAAGCCAAACGAAAATTCATTAAAATAGTTTGCTGATCAGATTCCGATTTTGTTACCCATTCTTCAGCACTAAAGGCCGGCACCTCATGTTCGATGTCGCCCGTTAAAACATTGTCTGTACTTCCGGCGTATCCGTTCTGTTCAAAATTGGAGATAAGAGTACTTATGGACTCAGCCTTTTTTAACTTGTAATTATACCATGAATTAAATAATTGTATAAAGATCCATTGGGTCCATTTATAATAATCAGGCTCGCATGTTCTTACTTCTCTATCCCAATCGAAAGAAAATCCCATTTTGTCTAATTGCTCTCGATATCGGTTTATATTTTGAGCAGTAGTTACAGCGGGGTGCTGGCCAGTTTGAATTGCATATTGTTCTGCAGGCAAACCAAAAGCATCATAGCCCATAGGGTGCAAAACGTTAAATCCTTTATGACGTTTAAAACGGGCGTAGATATCTGAAGCAATATAACCCAGAGGATGACCAACATGTAAACCTGATCCGGAAGGATAAGGAAACATATCCAAAACATAATACTTGGGTTTTGCAGATAAATCATCTGCTTTAAATGTTTTATGTAGAGCCCAATACTTTTGCCACTTATCTTCTATTTCCCTAAAATTGTATTCCATAAAATGATTAAAATTAAACGTGTGCAAAGATACATTTTATTAGGGGTAAGAGCAAAGATGTAATACAATGATTAACAGCCAATTTAATTGTTTTAAGGCTTAAAAACTATGGATAGATTGAGTATAGATTAATTTTAATATCGATATTAAAAAAGCAAATCAAAATAACTAACTTAAGGCTGCATCCAATTAAAATACCATTTTAAAAAACGAGGAAATGTTTGCAATAATAGATATTGAAACTACCGGAGGTAATGCTAAATCTGATAAAATAACGGATATATGCATTATAATTCATGATGGCTTATCGGTTGTAGAAAAGTTCACTTCCCTAATTAACCCCGAACGTTATATATCTCCATACATAACAAAACTTACCGGTATAAATAATGACATGGTTAAAGACGCTCCTAAATTTTATGAGATTGCCAAAAAAATTATAGAAATAACTGAAGGCAAAATTTTTGTGGCTCATAATGTAGAATTTGATTATGGGTTTATTAGGCAGGAATTTAAGTCGCTTGGCTATACTTATGAAAGGGAAAAACTATGCACCGTAAAACTTAGCAGAAAATTATTGCCTGGGTTTAATTCGTATAGTTTAGGCAACATTTGTACCCGGCTTGGTATAGAAAACAACGCGAGACACAGAGCAGAAGGTGATGCAGTTGCCACCAGCGAACTATTCAATATTTTACTTGCCGAAAAAAATAAGAACAAATTATTTCAGAAACAAGGTATAGAAGAACTCAATAGTTTAAGAATTGATAAAGTAAAAGAAAATATAATTAAAAAATTACCAGAAGAAACCGGCATCTATTACTTTCTTGATAAAAATAATTCAGTAATTTATGTTGGGAAAAGTAAAAATATTCGTAATCGGGGTTTATCTCATTTAACCGCAACAGCAGTTAAAACGAAGAAAATGCTGCTACATTTATACGATATAGACTACCAAATAACGGGAAGCGAGCTGGTTTCACTCATTCTTGAAAATAATGAGATAAAACGTATACTACCCTTTTATAACCGTTCGAATAAAATACCTTTTTTTACTCATCATCTTTATTTTGTAAACAATAATAATGTATTGAGTTTTGAAATAACGGATCAATATTCGGGAAAAGAAAATGTAATAAAATCTTTTCCTAATTATTTTTCGGCCAGAGAATATTTAAATAAGATCATTACTGAATATCATTTATGCTTACGTTACTGCGGTATCGATGATAACAACGGTCCTTGTTTTAATTATCAAATTAGAGAATGTTTCGGCATTTGCCATGGCGAGGAATCAAAAGAAGATTATAATAAACGAGCCTTAACACTTATTCAGGATTTTCTATATCCATTTCCTAATTTGATTATAACCGAAGAAGGCCGTCATCCCTATGAATTATGTTTTATTAAAATTATACAGAATAAATATTATGGATATATCTATCTAGATAAAAGTGAAATTCCTAATGATCCATATTATTTGTTCGAATCTATAAAAAAAGGTGAACGTAACTTAGATACGGATTTAATCGTTCTTGGCTATATAAAGAAAAATAAATTTCTGAAGATAACCCCTATAAAGTAATTAATTTAATAGCCAAAAGGTTAAGGCCCCGGATATAAAACCGGCAAGTGCCAATAAACTCATCTTTTTAAGATACCAGGTAAAGGTAATTTTCTCTAGACCCATAACAGCGACTCCGGCCGCTGAACCAATTATCAAGGCACTTCCACCAGTTCCGGTAGCATAAGCCAACATGTGCCAGAAAGTATGATCAACCGGATACGTTTCTAAAGAATACATACCAATAACAGCAGCTACCAAGGGCACATTATCTACCAAAGAACTTATGGCGCCTAAACAAATGGCAATTAAATGATAATTACCAAAAAGATCAGCCATACTTAGCGCTAATTGCTTTAATAAGCCTGTATTCTGCAATACATTTACCGATAATAAAATTCCTAAAAAAAACAAGATACTTGAGGTGTCTATTTTTTGTAGTGCATGCATAACACTGTATATACTTTTTTCTTCTTCATTCTTCTTTTTGTGTATAATACCGGTTATAACCCACAACAATCCAACTCCGAATAATACTCCCATAAAGGGAGGCAAGTGAGTAAACGATTTAAAAACAGGTACAAAAAGTAAAACCCCTATTCCGCTATAAAAAACAACTGCACGCTCTTTTGATAGTTTAGAAAATTGAAATGATTCCGTATTGGTAACTATTTCCCCTTTTAAATTTTTGCTCATAAGTAACAAGGGCACTAGTAAACAAATAAGAGAAGGAATAAACAAATTAGAAACCACCTTTGCAGCCGTTATTTGCCCGCCTATCCACAACATAGTGGTTGTTACATCACCTATTGGAGACCATGCACCTCCGGCATTTGCGGCTATAATAATTAAGCCAATGTATTTTAATCTGTTTTCGGAAAATGGTATTATTTTGCGAACCAGCGAGGTCATTACAATAGCTGTTGTTAAATTATCCAGAACTGCCGATAGGATAAATGTTATAAATGAAATTGTCCAGGCCAGGTTTAAATTCTTCTTAGTTTTAATTCGTTGTGTTACCAGAGAAAATCCATCGTGGGCATCAACCAACTCCACTATTGTCATAGCCCCTAAAAGAAAAAATAAAATTCCAGCGATTTCGCCCAGACTGTTCATTAACTGTTCATTTATAGCATGAGGTGTATCTGTTGAGTTGCTATGCACGTACAATACCCATAAGATTACTCCCAGCAACAAGGCTGACGCAGCTTTATTAATTCCGATAGAATGTTCTAAGGCAATAAAAAGATAACCTAAAACAAAGAGTATAATTATTAATGATAACAAGGTTACGTGTTTTAGTTAATAAAGCTTTTTTTAGCAGATTTATTTTTATAAGTCCATTGTATAAAAACAAGATACAACATTAGTCCCAAAAAAAGCAAGGCTATCGTTGTTTGAAATAGTTCGTTGTTAAAATAAGAAGGCAAAATAAAACCCAAAATTAAATCTGCATTTAAAAAATAGAGAACTGATAACAAAATAAAGGGAATCCAATTGTTCGAGTAATAACCAAAAATAAATAAAGGCAATAATGCAAAAAAACTATAGCGTTCATGCATCTCTGTGTTAAAATAAAAAAACAGTAATACAATCAAAGCGGCCAAATTAAAATAAAGTTCAGTTGGAATTTTAACTTTCCTATTAAGTTGAATCGCATAAGGAAATAACGTTAAAGCCGAAAAAAAGAAAAACATAGTTAGCCCCCAGCTTTTAAAAGATAATCCAAGCCATAAATTATCATCCATCACTAATAAGGGATTTTCTGGCAATACCAGATACCAGAAATTAAAAGCATTTAAGGAACATGCCGGATACAAACCTACCTGATTTCTTAACATCGATAAAAAATTATGGAGCTGACCGCCAATAATAAAAGGTAAAAATAAAACGATTGTAGTAATTATAAATACCAATTTAAACTGAAAAATTTTCTTAAAATTTAATCCGTAAAAATTAAAAAACACCAAGACAACAATCGGCACAATAATAACAACTTGAAACTTGGTGAAAAGGGCAAGTGCCAATAGTATGGAAGATATGGGGATATTATAGGACACAAAAAACAATGAAAAAAAAACAAAAAAAGAGGGTAACGAATCAATTTGGCCCCATACAACTGAATTATGCAAATAACCTATATTTAAACCTATAAATAAAAAAATAAGGTATGAAAAAGATTCTCGTTTAAAAAAATAAAGAATAAGTAACGGCAATAAATCGAATAATAATAACGCATGCTTTAACCAAATTAAATTTTCGCTGATTAATTGCGGGCTATTAAAAATAAACTGATATAACCATAGAAGATATAAAAAAACAGGAGGATAGTTAATATCGGTCTGGTAAACAGTTGTTATCCCTTTTTGTTGAATATAACTGGCCCATCTTACCCATTCTACTGTATCACCTTGGTAGGAGAAATGCGGTGTTAAAAAACATAATAGAATATACAGAAATAACCAAACAGTTGTAAACCGAATATGATGAAATTTAGTTAAAGTCATCCACCAATTTGTTTAAGCCATTTTCCAGCCTCCGGATGGTTTGGATTTATTCTAAGAACATTGTTCCAGCATTCCTTAGCCTTTACAATATTTTGTTGCATTAAATAGGTTCCGCCCAGGTTATACCAAGCCTCAGCATTTTCAGCATATACAGCTATTGCCTTATCGTAGTATACAATCGCTTTTTTGGCATCCCCCTTTTGATATGCATCTAAGCCTTGCTTTAAATAAATATCACTAAGCGTTGTATTTCTCCGATTATCTGAGGAAACAGGCAATATTGTTTCTTCTGCTTTTCCATACTCCTTCATCTCAACATAAACAAGAGATAAGTTAACTCGAGCCTCATCATAAGAGGGCGAAAAAGAAAGTGCTTTATTAAAATCATTTATAGATTCCTGATATCTCTTTAATTTTAAAAATGCTCCCCCTCTGTTGTTGTATGCATTTGGGAAATTAGGGATTAACGAAATCGCCTTATCATAACATTCAATAGCCTCTTCCGTTCTATTTAAATTATAGAGCGCAACACCACGGCCCAGCCATGCCTCCGGAAAACCCGGATTTATACTAATTGCTTTCTCGTTGTCTTTTAAAGACTCTTCAAATTTACCTAAGTAAATATTTACCGATCCTCTGTTACTGTATGAATTAGGATAACGAGGATTTAATTGAATAGCCATCTCAAAGTCGGCTTTTGCTTTTAACCAGTTGGCTTGTAAATAGTAAACATTGCCTCTATTGTTATATGCAACACTAACTGTTGGCTGATTTTCAATTACTGATGTCCATAAGGTTTCTGAGTTTGCCCATACAGCAGCGCGATTTCGAGTTACTGGTATTAAAACAAGACCTATAAAAATGGCTATAAAAATTGAATTAGAGATTGAAAATTTCTTTCGAATTAAGTGTGCGAGGATTAGACCAATACCTACATAACCCACATAAGTAAAGCGTTCGTATATAAGCGAACTATTGGTTGCCAGCACATGTAAAATTAAAAACGTTTTAATCACAAAAAAAGATAAACCCACAAACAGCAACCGATCTCTTTTGTAGAAAACGTAAAGTGCATAACCCAAAAATGGTACAATTAAAAAAGATAAATACGAAATTATTTCTAAACTTGAGTTATTGGCACTATTAAAAGCATAAATAGCACTTTGATTAAAAGGCAATATAGACTTCAATAAATAAAGGCAAAGGGCATGTGTCGATAAAAATATTTTCTGTATAAAATTAAAGTTTGCACCATATTCGTCAGCTGTTAAACCTTTATTACCACCGGCAAGTGTTATCAATCCAAATACTAAAGAAAGCAAAAAATAAGGACTTAGACTCAGTATTGCCTTTCGATTTAACTCCTCCCTATAAAAAAGAAATAACATTAAAACCACGGGCAATGTCACGGCCTGCGACTTGGCAAATAATGAACACAAAAAGGCAACTAAACTTATTAAAAACCAAATCTTCCTTTTATTATTAAGATAACATACAAAAAAACCGAGAGAAATGAAATAATAAAAAGTATACAATACATCCTTTCTGCTGGCAATCCAGGCAACCGCCTCGGTATGCATAGGATGAAGCCCAAAGAAAAGTGCCGAGAAAAGAGCTGTAAACTTATCTTTAAGCAAAACGTAAATAACCCAATACAATAAAAGCGAGTTTAAAATATGCAACGTGCTGTTGTGGACATGATACCAAGATGCTTTAGTGCCCGCAATACTATAGTCCCAGGCCAAAGACATAAGAACAAATGGGTTATAGCTACTTAATACCTTGTTGGTAAACATCAGTTTAATGTTCTCCCAGTTAAACTTTTGTACCAAGGGCGTTTCAAAAATGTATCTCTTTTCGTCCCAATTTGTAAAATCAAAACTATTACTGGGGGCATAAGCCATAAAACAGAAGAAAACAATTACACCTAAATGAATCCATGTATTTAAAATTAATGGCTCTTTAACAACAAGGTTTTGCTGTTTTGTTAAGGTGTTCCCTTTTGTTTTATTTGCTCGGCTACCCGACATTACTTTTGCTCAATTATTAAATTCATTTTTTTAGCGAGATTATGTGCAAACTCTCTAACTTCTTTAACAATCTCGTCATCGCCGGTGGAACGCTGAAGGGTGTTGGCCATAGAAACAAGTGTTTGATGAAAAAACAATTTCATTTCATCTACCATCATATCTTTTGTCCAAAGATCAATGCGCAAGGTATTTTCCTCTTTTGGATCCCATATACTTAACATGATTGCTTTACAATCGTTATCTCCCTCCATACCACTATCACTGGCATTCCAGTTTATTTTTTCGGGGAGATTATTATCATCTAAGTTTATTGAGAATTTAATTTCTGAAGATTTCATGTTAGGAATTGTTTTTTTTAATTGGTTTATATTTTGATTTAGTTAAAATTAATTGAGCATCTTTTATTAACAAAAGTTTATCAGGAGTTAAATCGGGATTATTGTTCATGAAAGCTCTAACAATTTGCCATCCGAAATATTGTCCTATACGAGGCGGGGATTCTCTTGGCAGATTTGATGTAAAGGGAGCATCGTTCAAATACTTTCGTTTCTCCATATAATCCGTTTTAAACAGTGCCTTCTGATCAATAAGGTACTGCCAGCATTTCACTTCATTGTCCTGTATCCAAAGCATTTGCTGTGCGGCGTATTTTATTTTGATACTATCTGCTGTTTCAGGCAAAATAACATCCGCTAAATACAAAACTTTTCCGGCATTTATCATCTCGTTTAATAAAGTTTGATTTGGTTCGTTTTGATTTATAAACTCCGACTCCACCCAGCCTTTAACAGCCTCGCTTACTATTATATCCTGACGCATAAAATAACTTAGATACTCGGGCACACCAACCATTTTGTAAAACGAATGATTTTTTCCCAAGAACATGTCTAAGCCAATACCTAATGAGTTTTCATTTACAATTATACCATAATTAAACCCCGATACAAACGTTTTAACTGTAGGCGTTTTTTTATTTGGAAAATAATGTGAGTATATAGTGAATGCTTCTGATAATTCATTTTCGATCTTTAAAAAGTCTTTATTTTGTTTAATACATGCTTCGTAAATCTCTGTTACCGAAGGATCTTTTAAAAATTGAGATAAATAAAAAGAAAATTTAGGGTCGTTAGGTTTACCAACATTAATAATTCGGGTACAATATAAATCGAAAAAGCCATTATATTCTTTTCTTAATTCGGCTAATGATGTTTCATTAAAATCTTTTTTCCAGTTCCAGAGTTTTAAATGAAAAGGATCTATTTTTAATTCTATTTTCTTTTCTTCAATTATTTCAGCCTTTTTTTCTTTTAACTCTTCTATGGTGTTTCCCGAATTATTACACGATAACAAACCAGCCGCAAAAACTAATATTAACAAAACAGCTTGGTTTATTTTAAATGGCATATGCTTAAATATTGGTTATATTTGTTGTTAGGCCAAAAATAGGAAATATTAACGAAGCAATTTGTTTAATAGCTTATTTACAAGGTTAATATCTTATAATTTTTAAACATAAAACATGAAAAAATTATTCATTTTCACACTATTAATTGTGTTTTTAGCCACCGCGGCAAGCAATGCTCAGGAAGACAGAAAAATACGATTTGGTTTAAATGCTGCGCCTTCTATTGCCTGGCTAAAAGCTCAAGAAAAAAGCGTAAAAGGCGATGGTTTAAGTTTAAGATTTAAATATGGTTTAGTTTTCGACTATAAGTTTGCCGATAATTTTTGGTTTGGAACCGGCTTGGATATAACTTATTTGGGAGGCAGTTTAAATTACCAATACCCCGCCTTTATAAAGGAAGATGAAGTAAGTTCGACTAACAACTCTAACTATATAAAAGTAAAAAGTGCTTCCTATACTGCCCAATACCTCGAGCTACCTCTAACTGTTAAAATGAAAACTAATGAAATTAATAACATGGTCTATTTTGCTCAGGTGGGTTTAAATAACGGTTTTAGGCTGGATGCTAAAACTAAATTTGGATCGTTTAACAAGGTAAAAACATTAAACGATGCGGCACTTATTCGAATTGCCATAAATATTTCGGGTGGTGTAGAATACAATTTAACAGGCACTACATCTCTCCTCCTGGGCATAACCTACAATAACGGATTTACCAATCTGTTATCCGGCAGCTCCGACTTTGTGAAAATAGACTTGAAAAACAATGGTGCGCTAACGGATTTAAATACAAACGTAAGAAGCAATTATATTGGTTTAAATATTGGATTCTTGTTCTAAACAATCATGAAAATTGCACTTGCTCAGTTAAATTTCCATGTAGGAAATTTCAAGAAAAATAAAGAACTCATTATTAATACAATTAATAATTGCAAAAAGGACGAAGTTGACTTAGTTGTTTTTCCTGAGCTTTGCATTTGCGGTTACCCTCCTCGCGACTTTTTAAATTACGACTGGTTTATAACCGAATGTATTAATGCTGTAAACGAAATTGCCAAACACACTTACGGTATTGCCGCCATTGTAGGCTCGCCCAGTATTAACCCCGAGACCGTTGGAAAAAAATTAGTAAACTCTGCCTTCTTTCTCGAAAATGGTCAGATAAAACAAAGGGTTCATAAAGCATTGTTACCTACTTACGATGTATTTGATGAGTATAGGTATTTTGAACCTAACCGACACTTTGAACTTATTGAATATAAAAACAGAAAAATTGCCCTAACCATTTGCGAAGATTTATGGGATCTCAATTCTGATGCCCTATACGAGGTGTCTCCTATGAAAGAACTTCATAAAAAACAACCCGATTTTGCCATTAATATTGCGGCTTCACCTTTTAGTTATTCTCAGCACAGCACCCGCAAATTTGTTCTAAAACAAAATGTAGAACATTATAAATTACCACTTATATATGTTAATCAAGTTGGCGCCCAAACAGAATTAGTATTTGATGGTGGTTCGATGGTTATAGATGCAGATGGGCAGACTTTTAAACAATTTCCTTTTTTTAAGGAACATGTTGGAATTATAGAAATTAATTTAGCTAACGATGACGCCAAAACATTTCAATTAATCCATTGCGAACCTGTTAATATCAGTCCGGTTTACGATAAATACGAACTCATTTATCAGGCATTAGTTATAGGCATTAAGGATTATTTTGATAAGGTTGGTTTTAAAAAAGCGATTATAGGTTTATCAGGCGGGGTAGATAGTGCATTAGTTACTTTTTTGGCTAAGCAGGCCCTGGGTAGTGATCATGTTTTAGCCGTAATGATGCCTTCAGAATTTTCATCTACTCACTCTATTACTGATAGCGAATTGCTTTGTAGAAATTTAAATCTTGCCCCCATCACCTTAAATATAGAAAACATATTTAAAGAATTTCAGAGTACACTGGCTCCTCAATTTAAACAGCTCCCTTTTAATGTTGCCGAGGAAAATATTCAGTCGCGCTCTAGGGGTGTTTTATTAATGGCAATAAGCAACAAGTTTGGTTATGTTTTACTTAACACCAGCAATAAAAGTGAACTTGCAGTAGGTTATGGTACTCTTTATGGCGATATGTGTGGTGCATTATCCGTAATTGGCGATTTATATAAAACTCAAGTATATGATCTTTGCAATTGGATCAACAGTAAATTTAATAATGTTATTCCAGAGCATATTCTAACTAAAGAACCATCGGCAGAATTGAGACCTAATCAAAAAGACAGCGATTCGTTACCGGATTATAAAATTCTGGACACCATTTTATTAGAATACATAGAAAACGGGAAGGGATCAAAAGAGTTAATGGATACAGGATATAGTGAAGAATTGGTTAAGCGGGTACTAAGGTTGGTAAATTTAAATGAATATAAGCGGTTTCAGGCTCCACCGGTAATTCGTGTTTCTCCTAAAGCATTTGGCATTGGCCGAAGAATGCCTTTGGAAGGAAAATACGAGGTTTAGTCCCGAAAAAATCGACCCTCAATTTAAAAAATCCTTTTTAATATAAGGATCAATGCAAAAGCAGTAACCTTAAACTGGTAACAGCACTAATTAAAACAGGCTCACCTGCCTTAACACTTATCATTTCGCCGGGAATAATGGTTTGTATCTTTCGGGGAGTTCTTAAGTCGCCTTCGCCACTTAATACATATATAAATTTATCCGTATTAACCGGAATATCATTAAGCGAGCTATCAGCCGAAATATTAATCATTTCAAAACTGTTAAAATTTCCACTGGCCAGAATGCTGTGCTTATTGGAGAAATTAAAGGTCTGGAGTTTTGCAACGTAATTTATCATATCCCATTGATTTTATTCTAAGATATAATCCTTAGCCTGCAAAAGCCAGAAAAAAAATAGATGTTTTTAACAATAAAAAGTGTATTTTTTTTAAAATCGCAACATTAACTAAAAACGGTGGGAAGCTATTGGCCTTTTTTAAACTTTCCGGCGATTTTAATTACATTTGAAATACAGCTTATAGGATGCTACCATAAAAAGAATTCGTGCAAGAGCGTTTTTTACCCATTCAAGAAATAGGAAACGATGTTTTAAAAAGCATCCAGGAATATCGCATTAGCATTTTAAGTGCTCCACCGGGTGCCGGAAAATCTACCTGGCTTCCCTACTATATTCAAAAGCAACTTAGCCAGTTAAAAGGAAAGATTCTGCTGATTGAACCACGAAGGTTAGCTGCCAAAAGTGTCGCAAAAAGATTGTCGCAATTGTATAATGAAGAAAGCGGAAAAACAGTTGGTTACAAAGTACGATTCGAGTCTAATGTGTCTGAATTAACTAAAATTGAAGTTATTACCGAGGGAATATTTTTAAATTATTTATTAGCTGATAATTTATTAGAGGATATATCGTTAATTATATTTGATGAGTTTCATGAGCGAAGCCTTCAAAGCGATCTAGCTTTAAGCCTTTGCCTGCAATTACAGCAAATTCTTCGCCCAGATCTTAAAATACTCATCATGTCGGCTACTCTAGATATAGATGAATTAACTAGAGCTCTACCGGAGGCCTCTGTTTTAAGGAGCGAAGGTCGAATGTTTCCTGTTCATTTTCATTATTTAAAAGATGAAGAGCAATCTCTTAATTTAAATTTAATAGCTGCTCAATGTATCCGTGTTTCTAAAATTACAACCGGAGATATATTAGTTTTTTTACCGGGAGCCTGGGAAATAAATAAACTTTTCGATTTAATTGAACCCAGTTTAAATTCGTTTGAGGTTCATAAACTTTATGGCGAACTTTCAATTGCCGAACAACAATTAGCCATAATCCCCTCATTAAAAGGAAAAAGAAAGATTGTATTATCAACTTCCATATCCGAAACGTCATTAACAATAGAAGGCATTACAACTGTAATTGATTCGGGTTGGATGCGTATATCTCAATTTGATAAAAATGCTGGCTTAAATAAATTAGTTACTCAACGTGTAACAAAAGATGCTGCCACTCAGAGAGCCGGAAGAGCAGGCAGATTAACAGAGGGTAACTGTTTCCGAATATACACCGAAGCTACCTATAACAGATTAATAGATAAAAGAAAGCCCGAAATAATTTCAGCTGATCTTAGTGCAATGTTTTTAACACTTGCTCGATGGGGCTCTATAAATTTAAACGACTATACTTTTATTACCAGGCCAGATCCTGCTCTCATCAAAAGTACTATTTCGCTGCTCGAAAGTTTAAATGCAATTAGCAACAATAAAATAACCGAAAATGGTGTTAAACTAAACAACTTACCCACACATCCTCGCTTGGCCAATATGTTACTTTATGCACAAAGTAAAAACAATACCAATCTTTTTTTATTGGCTATAGACCTAATAGCAATATTGGAAGAGAGAGATCCGATTAAAGATAATTTTTCAATTGATATCTGGCATAGACTAAACGAGCTTCATCAATTAAGAAACAAACAAAAAATAAATGCCGATTTAGCAGTACTGAACCGAATAGAACGTGCAACAAAATGGTGGCAAAATTATTTTAAATTAACAGGTAATTACGTGTTGAGTAATGTAGAAATTTATATAGGCGAACTGCTTTCAAGAGCATATCCTGATAGAATTGCAAAACGAACAGAACAAAATGTTTATAAATTAAGTAATGGAATACGAGTTTCGATTCCTTTAAACGATGAGCTTACTCATTTCGACTGGCTCATTATCCCAACTGCAGATTCACGCGAGGGTATCGGAAAAGCATTTATGGCCAGCTCGGTTGAGCTTGAAAGTATTTTACCACTATCTAAAGAGATTACAGTAATTTCCTGGAACGACAAAAATAACAAGCCGGAGAGTTTAATCAGAACAGTAATCGGACAAAACATCATCAACGAAAAGATCAATAAAGAAATCTCCCCCGAACAGTTACAACTTTTTTTAATTAACCGTATAAAGGAAACCGGAATAAAGATATTTGAACTTGATGATGATTTTAAGCAGCTTCAGGCGCGTGTAAATTTTTTAATAAAATCGAATAACCTTAACTGGAAACCGATAAACAACGAAAATTTAATAAACAACATTGAGGAATGGCTATGCCCGTTTATTGGTAATGCAACTTCAATCCAAAAAATAAAAGAGCTAAATATTTCTGATCTTGTTTTAAACTGGTTAGGCTACCACGAACAACTTGATCTTAATAAACTGGCACCACGTTATATTGAAGTCCCAACCGGCAGTAAAATAAAAATTGATTACCTCATCAGACCCGATCAACCTATACTGGAAGTTCGATTACAGGAAATCTTCGGTTGGATGGAAACTCCTCTGATAAATAATGGAAAAACTAAACTTTTAATTCATCTTTTATCGCCCGGTTACAAACCAGTTCAGGTTACGCAAGACTTAAAAAGTTTTTGGAATAATGGTTACCACGAAGTAAAGAAAGAGTTAAAACAACGTTATCCTAAACATAGCTGGCCAGATGATCCCTTAAAAGCAGAGCCTACTAAAGGTATAAAGAAGAAATTATAATTTCATTTATCCGTAATTCGATTGTTCTCTTCTTTATTATTCTTTTATTATTTCTGGATTTATTCTTATTTAAGAATATCATTTAATATTAAAAGATGATGCCGAGTATGAATATCCAGCAATTTGCCGGCTTGTTTCTTATTCAATAAGCCAAATACGGGGTGTTTAACATATTGATTTGGATGTAGGTTATCAAACTCATTCAGAGCATTTCTTGTTGTGTCGATTAATTCCTTCAAATTAATATTTTCTTCTTTCGCAGGCTGAACAATTGTTGGGGCCTTACCCTTACCTCTCGGAATCCTGTTAATGGAAAAAACTATAAATCTATACAAGTTAAACCTCCATTTATATTTAAGCGGATCAGAATTTTTCATGGAATCCAGTGTTTTAAGTATCACTAGAAGTGTGTGCTCAATATGCCATCCAACGGTTACTGAAGATATTGACAAATGCTTTGATTGAGCATATTCATTATACACCTCTAATTCACTTAAATATAATTGTAGCTTTCTCACTTTTTTGTATCCTAAATTTAAATTAATGCTTTCAATAATCGCTTAAAGCATGGTATAATAACGATTTATCTTTTTGGTAATTAAGTTATTTATGTTTTTAGGTATTTTAAGATCCATATTATGAAAAACCTATTTAACTTCTGCTAAATTTAACAACAGAAGTTAAACAGGCTATCCATAAAAATTTTACAACAGTTGAATGCTTTATAATTAACTGTAGATTTTAAAATCAACTATTGATCTAACTTTAAAAACTCTTCGAAAGGAAGTATTTCAGTTGGCGCAATAGTTTTAATTTTTTTCAATTCTGTATCAAAAGATTTTATTAAGGTGATATTAATCTTATTAAATGTATTTTTTGCTGCTTCAAAATCTTTCGTTAAGGAAGCAACACTTTCCATTTGCGTTGAAGAGGGCGCTCCATAATAAGATGCAATATTTCCATAAATATCATTTAATTTTTCTTTAAGCTGAAGCTCAGCAGAGCCAACATAATTATCACCAGTAGTTGTAACTAACTTATTTCGCAAAGCATCCAACTCCGAATTTAACTTAATGACATTCTTATCTTTCGAATTAATTTTCTTTAAATACTCATCTGCTTTATCGTCCCATTGATCTATTTGGTAAACCAGGTAGGCTAAGTCTTGAATAAAATCAAACAATTCCTTGGTTACCTTTTGTTGTTCACTTCGTTCTGCCAGAGTAAAACTAGAATTAGGGTCATATTGTACTTCAATTTCTTTTTCAAAAATTTCACTACCTTTTGTAATCTTAACTTTATATTTCCCAGACTTAACGGTAGGAGCCGTTGCAAAAGAAAACTTCTTTCCTTTGGCTACTTTTGGCGACAATTCATTAAAAGCCCAGTATATAGTATTTATTCCTTTTAATTTTCCAGCCTCCAGTTTAGAAACTAATTTACCATTTAAGTCTACTATTTCTGCAGTCATTTTTCCAAAAGTATGACGCTTAGGAAGAAAGTAAGAAATTTGCGCAATAGAACTAGGGTTATCGCCTACAAACTGGTTAGTTAAGGCAGTACCGCCAAAATTACTTTTCTCGTTTATGGTAAAAGGTTTTGTATCAAAAAAAGTAAGATTGGTTTTAAGTAAACTTTCATTTATAGAGCGCAAGGGGGAAATATCATCAATTATAATAATTCCTCTTCCGTGTGTAGCAGCAATTAGTGCATTTTTTTGTGGATGCAATTCTAAATAATGAACCGCCACTTTTGGAAAGTTATTTGTAAAAGGAGACCAGTTTTTACCACCGTTTAAGGTGATATATAAACCATTTTCTGCACCCAAAAATAAAAGATTAGGATTTTTATAATCTTCCTGAATGTTACGAACAAAGGATGTTATCTCCGGTGTTGTAATAGAAACCCACGTTTGGCCAAAATCTATAGTTTTAAATACATAAGCTTTATAGTCATTAGCTGTATGTCCTTCAAAAACAGCATAGGCAATTTCTTTACCATGCACACTGGCTTCTATATGATAACACCATAGATTTGGAGGTAAGCCCACTATATTCTTATTTAAGTTGATCCAAGTTTTACCCCCATCTTTAGTGAGTTGCAAATTACCATCATCCGTTCCAACCCATAAAATTTGATCAGACAAAGGCGACTCAGCGATAGTAAAAATAGTACAATGATTTTCCGCACCGGAATTATCGGCAGATAACCCTCCCGAAGCCTCCTGATTTTGTTTTGTTTTATCGTTGGTGGTAAGATCACCTGATATTTTTCTCCAACTATCCCCTTTATCGTCCGACACATGTAAGAACTGACTGCCCACGTATAAACGATCAGGCGAATGCTTACTGGTAAGTATAGGCGCATTCCAATTAAATCGTAATTTAGGGTCTCCTTGCACCGGGTAGGGTTTAACTACTTTAATTTGTTGTTTTTTTACATCAAAACGCCAAATAGCCTCAGCACCCTGCATTTCGGAATATACTATGTTTGGATCAGCCGGATGAGGATACACCCTAAATCCGTCTCCTTGTCCAACTAATTCCCAATCGCGGGCCTCAATACCACCGGGGCTGGAAGATGGTCCGAACCAGGAGTTATTATCTTGTAAGCCGCCATATACATAATAAGGATCGCGGTTATCTACGCTAACATGATAAAACTGACTAACGGGGAGATCTTCAATCATCTCCATGTTAGAACCTCCGTCCATGCTTTTGTATAAACCACCATCGGTTGCTACATACATTTTATTTGAATTGCTATAGTCAAAAACTATATCATGAATATCGGAATGCATAGAGCCCAGGCTCTTAAACGTTTTACCACCATCTCTACTGATAGAACCACTTAAACCGGCCTTTACGAGTATATCCGGATTTTTGGGATCTACTGTAATTTTAGAGAAATAAAACGGGCGGACAGTTAATCCAAAGTCGCCATTTAAAAATTTCCAATTCTGCCCCCCATCATCTGAGCGGTATAATCCTCTTTCTTCTTTCTTTTCAGCCTCCATAACTGCATATACAACTGAAGAATTAGAAGGGGCAATTGTAACCGCAACCCTGCCCAGCTTTCCCTTAGGTAAGCCGTTTTGCATTTTATTCCATGTTTTACCACCATCCGTACTTTTATACAAAGCGCTATTTAATCCACCCGAATTAAAAGAATAAGCTGTACGCCTGAACTCCCAAAAGGCAGCATATAGTACATCACTATTAGAAGGATCCATTACTATCTCAGAACAACCGGTTTTATTGTTTACAAATAGAATTTTGTTCCAGGTTTTTCCACCATCATCGGTTTTATAAACACCTCGTTCATCACTGTCTCCCCATAAGGCTCCTAAGGCAGCAACATAAATTATATTTGGATTTTTAGGATGGATTTGGATAGAAGCTATTCGATCGGTCTTTTCTAAACCCATCTTTGTCCAGTTTTTTCCACCATCAACGGTTTTGTATATACCATCGCCATATGACACACTGTTACGTGTCCACGTTTCGCCGGTTCCAACCCAATGGATGTTATCTGGATCTATAGGATCAAAAGCAACTGCCCCAATTGATTGGCAATAGTTATCAAAGATAGAGGTGAAACGAACTCCTCCGTCTTGCGATTTCCATACTCCTCCACCAGCAGAACCTACAAGCAATACGTTAGTATTTTTAGGATGTAATTCTACATCAGAGATTCTACCACTCATTAAAGCAGGGCCTATAGGCCTGGCCTTTAAATCTCCAAAGTAATCACCAGCATTTAAAACTGCCTCTTGAGCTGTAACATTTATATATAATCCAGCAAGTATAGTTCCGATAAGTAAAATCCTCATGATTTATTTTTTTGGAAAATTAAACTTACTTTCATCAACTTTTGGATTAACTTCAATTTTACTAAATTGAATAACCTGAGATTGACCATCTTTCAATCCCTGAGCAGTAGAGAATGCAAAAAATACTCCATCAACTTCTTGATAATCGCTTAATTTAATTTGAGAGATTTTGCCATTTAACTCACCCGATTTAATCTCAGTTTCTACTACTACAGGCACCTTGTTTTCAATATCCAAATAATAGTAATCGATATTAGGGACTTCTTTCCCATCAATTAACTGTGACTTCTTTTCTAATTTAATTTTATAACACTCTGTACCGTCTATTTTTTCTTTACCCATCAAAGTAGGGGTGTAACCAAGCTTCTTATAATTAGCTAACGCACTGGGGAATTCATTAATTGCCCTTTTTATATTTTCCGAATCTTCAGCTGTATTCTCTTCTGCCTGCATGGTCATAAAATTTGTTTTCCAACTTGTTTTACCATCAAATGCTTGTAAAACCATGGTATTTCCCATCATAGTCATTTTAGTTAATGACCGTCCATCTCTTAAACTTAAAACCTCAACAGGAATATTCATACCCTGTTGCTCAATATTAGCTGTCATGCGATAACCGCTAACATTATCCCATTTTTTTCCTCCAATTGTCTCATAATACGAGTTAATTATTTCCTCAACATTTTGAGCAAATAATGGTGAAGACATACCCAGGAACAACATTCCTTTTAAAACTGATTTAAATACTATTTTCATTTTTTTTTAATTAATGTTTTATAAATTAAATAATAAAAAATCACTTTAAATAGTTAAATATTGTCATTTTAAATTATTTTTTAAGTGCAGCAAAAAAGAGCACAGGGGTTTAGAATTTTTATCCCCAATAATGGGTTAGATTAAATAATCTCCATTATAATTTTAACTAAAAAACTTGCTTAAAAATAAAAAGATTTTGAGCTGGTTAATTAATTAGCTAGCGCTGTTGATACAGGCAAAGGGGCAACGGAAGGAGGAGTTCTTCGTTTATTAAATCTAATTCCCAACATTAATTCGTGAGTACCACTGCTGTAGTTTCGAATATTAGAAGTAGCGTAATCATAAGCATATCCAAACGTTAAATTTTCCCCCATTAAATATCCAATAGTTAACGCTATTGCATCAGATGTTCTATAGGTAAGCCCAGCCCATACTTTTTCTTTATAAATACCTCTTGCCGAAATATCTACCTGAACCGGAACAGGGGAGACGTATTTTACGAATAAAGAAGGCTCAATGATTATAGATTCATTTAAAGCATATTTATATCCTGCCATTGAAGTAACATGAAGAGCAAGACGACTGCTCTTGTTATTAAAATCCGGATTATCAAAGAACTTAACCCGGTTATTAAGCAATTGATTAGCTGTTGCACCAAAGTACCATTTATTTGTATAGGCAAGTAAACCAAATGAAGCATCCGGAACAATAACCGACTGAAGATTATTACTAAGTGCAGGATCAAATTCATCTCTCAAGCTAATTTTAGAGGCATCCACTGCGAACTGTAATAATCCAGCTGAAAGACCTAAACTCAATTTAATATCGGAGGTGAGATTTAAATTGTAGGCATAAGAACCATAGCCTCCAGTTCTTCTTGTTGGCCCCACAATATCTGTAAATACATAACCACCAACCCCCATCTTTTCTTTTAAAATAGGACCATTTAAACTTAATATGTATGTACGCGGAGCATCATTAATTCCTATCCATTGATAACGATTATTTGATTTTGCATCAATATAATTTTTTGTGCCAGCAACAGCCGGATTGAGCACATAATCGTTTAACCAATATTGCGAATAGTGGGGTATTTGCTGAGCAAAAGAACTGCCTAAAGCGCCCAAAACCAAAACAAATATGTATACTATACTTTTCATAATTTATCGCATTATGGTTATTGGGCCTGTATATGGTTTAATCAACGGCTGTTTTACATCAATTATATAATAGTAGGTACCCACTGGCAAATCATTTCCATTGTACTTTCCATCCCATGGTTCGGGATAACCTGGCGCCGATTCATATAAAAGTTGCCCCCATCGGTTATAAACCTGAACAGTAGACTCAGGATATTTATAAATAAAATCAATTATCCATTTTTCGTTTGCTCCATCTCCGTTAGGAGTAAATCCGGATGGAACAATAATGCTAGGGTATACAATAACACGAACAGAATCTATAGCCTTACATCCTAAATTGTTTGTAACCAACACATAATAGGTTGTAGTTTCTGATGGATTAACAGAAGGGTTTGATGACGAAATATCTTTTACACCATCCGACGGATACCAACTATACGTTGCACCGGCAGGTCCGGTTGGATTACCACCAATAAGTTCTGCATTTCCTTCAAGTGTTTCAACATTAACACCTGCATCAGCTATTGGGGTTGGAAGCAACGTAATATTAATGGTGTCTTTATCGGAACAAGATCCGTTTGAACCGGTTACAATATAAGTGTTTAAACCAATGTTAGGTTGAACCAAAATTGGATTTGAGGTGCCAATTAAAGCGCCACCAATTTCGGTCCATAGATAAGTACCCCCACCATTGGCGGATAAAAGTACTGAATCGCCTGAGCAATAAGTGGTGTCAGATGAGGTATTAACCGTTACTGGTAAAACACTAGGAATATCAAATGTAAAACTTGTTGAACAATTTAAAACACCCGACTCGGAAATAGTAACTGTATAGGCACCAGCAGTTACCAAGCTTATATCCTCAGTTGAAGATCCATTAGTCCATGAAAAAGTGTAGGGAGATGTTCCACCTGATACGGTTATATTGATAGCTCCGTTTGCACTAAAACAATCACTGGCAGAATTAATTACAGTATCAGTTAAAAATATTTTCACAGAATTTATAAGAACCGAATCGCGATAAGTACAATTATTATTATCAGTGAAAGTAACCACATAAGTTATAGTGGTATCTATCGTTAAAACAGGATTGGAAATATTAGACTGACTGAGCCCAATAACAGGAGACCAGGTGTAATTACCCAAAACAGGAGCACTTGCATTTAATTGTGCTCCACCTGCTCCCATACATAAATTTTGATCCGTACCGGCGAAAACATAGTTAGTATCCGGCTCCGATAATATAAAACTTAATGCATCCGCACATCCTAATGCGTCTTCAATTAAAAGTGTATAAGAGCCCTCCGCTAAATTAGTAACCGGCATAGTAACAACATTACTATTTAACTCAAAAGAAATAGGGGGTGTTCCACCAGTAACAACCACGTTAATACCACCAGTACCTCCGCAAGCACTTATAGGCGTTATAGTTTGTGTAAATGTAAATGGAACCGGGTCATCTATATCTACCGTAATAGAATCTTTACAACCATATCCGTCTGTAATATTTAGTGTATATATACCAGCTGTTAATGCGTTTAAATCTTGAGAAATGGATCCATTAGACCAATCATAGCTATATGGAGTTGTTCCGCCCGATACACTTACATCTATTGCTCCGTCTGCAGCGCCACAAACCGAAGTATTTGTTTTAGTAAAAGATAAATTGAATGAATTTACATCTACAATCACTGTATCAGAAGAAACGCAATTGTTTATATCTGTCGCTGTAAGGGTGTATACAGTTAAAACGGTAGGAGAAACTGTTGGATTAGGAATACTTGCCGATGGGAGCATGTTGGTGTTAGGTGTCCACGAATAATTTGAAAAACCAATTTGTGCATTTAAATTAAATGAGCTGCCTAAACATATCTTTGCTCCTGTACCCGCATTAACAGGTATTGGCGTAGGATTTATTAGTGTGTCTGATAAAATTAAGACGCAGTTTGCAGCATCCGTTATTGAGACAGAGTAAACGCCGGCATTAAGATTTGTTATATTCTGTGTGATTTGATTATTTGGTGTCCAAGAAAAGGTAAAAGGGCCTGTACCTCCAGTTAAGGCAAGTGAAATTGATCCATTACTTCCATTACAAGAACTAGGATTTACTGCCGTTATTGTAGCATTAAATGTTACCACATTACTCAAATTAACTGTAACCGTATCCGAACAACCTCCAGCATCACCGATGTAGGCCACATATGTTCCTGAAGTCAAATTAGTTAGGGTTGTTCCGTTAAAACCCGTATTCCAACTCACTGTATAAGGAGCCGTACCGGTTAAGTTTAATGCAATTTGTCCATCACTACCGGTGCATGAAGGTGCAGTTAAATTAGTTGTTGCACTTAAATTATTTACCAAGACTCTAACTGAATCGTTAGAATTGCAACCATTAACATCAGTTGCAGTAACTGTATATAACGCGGCAGAAACAGGTGTTATAATCGGAGTTAAACAATTAGAGCAGCTTAACGAAGAGGAAGAGGGACTCCAAGTGGCTGATGAAAACTGAGAAGCATTATTTAAAACAACTGCTTGAGAACTTCCAGCACATACTTGTAAAGTATCTGCATAGTCTACTTGAATTGGAATAGGATCGGTTAAATTTATAACTCTAATCTCTGTACATCCACTGGCATCAGTTACAGAAATTGTATAACTACCATCGGGCAGATTATTAAAAGGTGGATTGCCTGCATTTACACCGTTAATTAAATATACCACAGGATCTAATTGATTCGAAATTGTAATTTGAATTGAACCATTAGCTATACCACACTGACTCGGATTAACTGCATTATAGGTTGTAACAAAAGTTACGGGATCGGTTAAAATAAACATGGCGGTATCTACACACCCTAGTGCATCAGTAATGGAATCAATATATATTCCGGCTGTTAAACCACCAATGCTATCTGTAACAGCACCATTGCTCCATTGATGCGAAAATGGTGGTATTCCGCCAGTAACATTTACCTTAACTGATGCATTGGAGGATCCGCAGGTCTGATTTAGAACAACACTTGAATTAAAACTTATTTGACTAACCACAATCTGAACAGTATCTGAAGAAATACAATTGTTAACATCAACCGAAGCAATTGTATAGACGGTTGTAATTAACGGACTGGCAGTAGGGTTTAAGGTAGTTGAACTACTTAATCCAACTGAAGGTGACCAGCTTACGGTACTAAATGTTCCTCCACTTACATTAAAGGTATAAGAACTTCCGAAACACAAACTAGTATCCGGTCCGGCATAAGGCTTAGAAGGAATAGGATCTGTTAAATTTTGTGAAGTTGCAAATGTACACCCAATAGCATCATTAACTACTAAAGAATATGTACCTGCTGTGAGTCCGCTAAATAAACTATCATCTGTAACTCCATTCCAGGTATAAGTGTAAATACCAGCCGGATTAATAATTGCAGTAATACTACCGTTATTACCAGCACATGTAGAAGGATTAACGGACACCAGTGAAACGTTGTAACTAATTGGATCTAAAACCACAGCTGTATCGCTTGCAGAGCAACCACTTAAAATATCGTTAATAATTAAGTTATACGCACCGGGAGGAACATTATTCTGATTTTGTGCATTTATATTTGGGCCACCCGACCAGGTGAAGGTAATTGCACCTGTACCCCCCGTAACCTGAGAAGTAAGTATGCCATCATTAAGTAGACATTGGGTAGTATTTACACCACTTGCAATAACACTTAAATTTGTTGGACTAACCGTTAAAACATCCGATGATATACATCCTCTTGAATCTGTGCCAAAAACAGTATAAGACTGACTAATTAACGGGGTAATAGTAGGATTAGGACAACTTACACAGCTTAACCCACTGCCTACCCAAGAATAAGTAACAATTCCTGTTGTGGTAGCATCAAGTTGCAAACTATTACCCGCACAAACCGCAGTATCAGCTCCAGCATAAATTTGCGTAGGTATAGGATTGCTAAGGGTAACTCCTACACTTGAAGAACATCCATTAGTGTCTGTAACTATTATATTATAGAAACCCCCTGTTAAATTAGTAAGTGGTCCGTTAAGAACGCCATTAACCAAAACAGAAGCAACAGAAACTGTTCCAGGAATATTTAAAACAATTGAACCATTGTTTCCTCCACAATTAGTAGGGTTATTATTTACCGTTGTGATATTAAATCCTGAAGGCTCATTTATACTAACCACAATGGTATCTTTACACGATAAATTATCAGTAACTATACATTGATAATTTCCTACTGTTAAATTCCCTATTAAATCTTCTTGTAAAGAACCATTAGACCACGAATAAGAATAAGGTGCATTACCTCCGTTAACCGTTAAATTTATAGCCCCATCATTTCCGTTACAGATAGAAACATCCGATTTAAATACAGACAATAAAAGAGAATTTACAAAAACCGTTACAGTATCATAACTAACACAATTATTCTGATCTCTAGCTTCAACTATGTAATTAGTAGTGGTAACTGGATTAACAAACGGACTAGCAACAGTATTTCCCGGAACAAATGGCCCTCCACTTATCCATGAGTAGGTTAATGAACCCGTTGCGCTTAAACTGGTAGAGAAACCAGGGCAAATGCTCTGATCTGGACCGGCATTAACCTGTAGTGGAGTGGGTTCATCAATAAAAAAGCTTCGAGACGATGAACAACCATTAGCATCAGTTACAACAACGGCATAATTACCGGATAAACCCTGTATATCTTGAGTTATTTGACCACTAGTCCAAACAACAGAGTAGGGCGCAGTTCCACCGCTAATAGTTAAATCAATACTACCGCTATCATTACAAGCTGTTGCGTCTAAAACAATTCCGCTTACCACCAAACTACTTGGCTCAGTTAACACAGCACTAATTGTATCTGAACAACCGCTTAAAGAATCTGTAACTGTAAGCAAATAAACTCCTCCGCCCATATTGGTTAAATCCTGAGTTACCTGATTACCCGGAAGCCAACTATATAAATATGAACCCGAACCACCTGTAACAGTTATGTTTACTGAGCCATCATTAGCTGTACAATTAGATGGATTAGTAACGGATTTACTCAATACAAGTGAAGGTATCGGTGAAACGGTTATAGTGCTGGTTGTAGAACAACCGATAGAATTTGTGCCCGTAACAGTATAGGTGGTAGAAGTAGAAACTGTGGCATTAACTGATGAACCACTAGTGGCACTTAAGCCCAATGCAGGGGTCCAAGTGTAATTTACAGCGCCTGTTGCCGATAATGTAACCGTGCTGCCCGCACAAAAAACAGGAGAAGATGAGGTAATACTAACCAATGGACTGGCATTAATGTTTAGCGTTACAATATCTGAGTCATTACAATTAATATTATCCGTTGTAAATAAAGTATAGTTACTTGTAACAATTGCAGAAACAGTAGGTGAGGATGTATTAGCCCCCGATAAAATTGCTGAACTGCTTATCCAACTGTAAGTAATAATATTAGCAGTATCTGCCGTAAAATAAATAGGCGACCCCGAACAAACCTGTAAATCCGGACCTCCATTTGCAATGCCGGAAGGCACTGGGTCGGTGATATTAAAAGTATTTGAAGCTGCACAACTTGCTGCATCTGTAACTGTTAAGGTGTAATTGCCTGCACTTAAATTAATTGGATTTGGACCACTTAACCCTCCAAAAGACCAAGAATAGGTATAGGGGGCCGTACCTCCACCAACCGTAACAGAAATACTTCCATTATTACCCGAGCAAGTTGTAGGATTAACAATGGTGCTTCCGGTAAAATTGATATTGGAAGGGTCGCTAATAGAAGCGGATGCAGAACCACTGCAACCCAAACCATCGGTTACAAATACCGTATAGGTACCAACAGTTAACCCCGTATTATTAAACCCTCCAGATCCAGGTGCTGAAGGAACCCATGAATAACTATATGGAGGCGTGCCGCCAGAAACAGAAACCACCATACTACCATTACTTCCACCACAAGTTGTTACATTAGTAGAAGCTAAAGAAGGGGAAACATTATTTACAAAAACATTAACTACATCTTGAGTAATACAACCGTTAAGGTCTGTTAATCGAATAGTATATTGAGAGGTTACTGTTGGACTGACCAAAGGACTTACCGAATTGGCACCAGAAACAATGTTGGGCCCCGTCCAGGAATAGGTTCCTGAAGCAGGCGGCGTGGCACTTAGGTTTACTGAGTTGCCTGAACAAATATTTTGATCGGGTCCTCCAATTACAATTACAGGAGTAGGAGCCAGAATAATAACCGAAAGTGCAGCGCCGCAACCCGAAGCGTCCGTAACTACTACATTGTATTGACCGGGAGCAAGAGCAGAAATGTCCTCAATTGCAGAGGTATAACCAGAAGGACCCGTCCAGCTATATACAAACGGCGAACTACCACCAGTTACGGTTAAATTAATACTTCCATTATTAATACCTGAGCATGATGTTGCATTTAAATGTGTCTCACTTAAGTTAAATGTGGAAGGTTCGTTAACAGAAAACGATGTTGTATCTCTACATCCGGCTGCGTCTGTAACAATAACCGTATATACGCCTAACCCTAATCCAGAAATATCCTGAGTTATGGCACTTCCAAAATCCCAGAGATAATTTATAGACGGAAATCCTCCTGTTACCGAAACATCAACAGATCCATCTTGCACCCCGCATATTGAGGCATTTGTAACAACACCTGAAACCAAAAGTGGATTTGTAAAAAGTAAAACCGAGTCAACATCAATACATCCATTAACATCGGTACCCGTTACAATAAACAACATGGTATCTGCCACGTTAAGAGCTATAGGATTGGAGATGGTGGAAGAACTTAGCGAACCTGAACCGTTCCATGAATAATTAAGCGCTCCTGAGGCCGTTAATCCAACATTAGACCCTTGGCAAACATTAAGATTAGGGCCAGCATTTACTATGGGCAAAGCGTTAGCGTTTACTGTAATTACATCCGAGGCGATACAACCATTAATATCTATAACCGTTAACGTGTAAGAGGTAGGAAGATTCGCAGTTATCGTAATACTGGAACCCGCACCCCCTGGAACCCAAACCGGATTGGAACCTCCATTTAAGTTACCATTTAACGTTAAGGTTGATCCGATACAAACCGAAGTATCGTTACCAGCAAACGGACTAACAGGGATTGGTTCGTTAATGGCAAAAGATTGAGTGATGATACAAGAACCATCTGTAATGGTTAAATTATAAGTGCCTGATACCAAACCAGAAATATTTGGGGTTGAAGCACCATTACTCCAGGAATAAGTCTCTGTGCCAGAAGCGCCAGTAACATTTAAAAAAATAGAACCATCGGCACCCGAACATGTTGAAACATCATTAACTATAGTCCCAACTAACGAAATGGAACTAAAATTACTTAAACTAGCCACTAACGTTCCCGTACATCCTCTGGAATCTGTAATTAAAACGGTATAGTTTCCTGCAGCTAAACCTGAAATATCTTCGGTGGTTTGACCATTAGACCATGAGTAGGAAAAAGGACCTATTCCACTGGTAACAGTTAAATTAATGGATCCATCGGCAACCGTACAGCCCGACGGATTAGTAATAGCGGTTGACCCCAAAACACGATCAACATTTACTAATGCTGTATCAGTTCCAATACAACCATTTGCATCAGTAACCTGAACCGTGTAGATAGTGTTAACAGAAGGTGTTGCGGTTGGGTTTTGAATGTTAGGATTACTTAGGCCCGTTGGAGAAGCAGTTGTTGTCCATAAATAAGAAATTCCTCCAGAAGGAGAACTGGTTAAACCAGTACTATTACCAAAACAAATTAATCTATTTATAGCTCCGGCTGTAACACTTATACTATTTACTGTAACCCTTACCGTATCTATATCCACACACCCGTTTATATCTGTAACATATACCGAGTAATTAGTAGTAACCGTTGGCGAAGCCGAAGGATTGGATAAAGCCGGATTACTTAAACCGGTTGTTGGCAACCACGAATAGGTTATACCTCCACCCCCGGTTAAAGTAGTATTACCTCCAAAACAAATTGCAACATCAGGGCCGGCTGAAGCGTTTGGTAAACTGTTAACAGTGACAGAGGTGAGTGCCGAAGCCCTGCAACCGTTTATATCTGTTCCAACAACTGAATAAGTGGTAGAAACAATAGGAGAAACATTGAGCGGACTACCTGTACCTGTAAAAACGGAGGTAGGCAAGGTAAACCAACTATAAGTTAATGCTCCTGAAGCAACTAAGCCTACTGAGGACCCAATACAAACTGACTGAGTATTTAAAGTGTTTACAGGTGGTTGAGGCCTTACTGTTACTACAACCTGATCGTTATTTGTACAGGTATTAATGTCCGTTGCAGTAACTGAATATGTATATGTTCCCACAACAGATGGGTTTACACTAATTGTTGACCCTATCCCTGTAACCGGTATCATAGATGGTCCCGTCCAGGTATAAGTTACTCCAATACCAGAACTGGAAGCATTTAAATTTAAAGTATTTCCCGAGCATAATGAGGTATCGTTAGAAACGGTAAGGGGTAAAAACGGATTCACCGTAACCGTAACAGTATCTAAACCAGTACATCCATTAATGTCGGTTCCCTGCAAAACATAACTTGTAGTAAGGGTTGGAGAAACTGTAATAGTTGGTCCTGAACCTATATTAACACCTGCCATTGTAAACCAATTGTATGTAACGGCACCTGAAGCCGTAATTGTTGCACTGCTGCCAATACAAATGGTAGGATTATTGGGTGAAAAATTCAGAGGCGGGTTAACCGTAACTGTAACCGATGATGAATTTGAACATCCATTAATATCAACTCCGATAAGAGAATATGTTGTAGTAGAAGTAGGACTAACGGTTACTGGGTTAGGACTCACAACCAAACTTGGTCCATTTATCCATGAATATGTACCCCCTACTCCTGCGCCACTTCCGGTTAAAACTGTTGATGACCCCCCACAAATAAAAGAAGGTGAAGCCGTTCCACTAATGGTTGGATTATTATTTACAAGTACATTTGATATTACGGTATCCGAACATCCTGAAGCACCAATACCAATAACAGTAATAGTTGTAGATGTTGTTGGAGTTATGGTTACTGTATTTGTTGAAGAAATAATATTATTTCCACTATCATACCATACATAGGTTATAGCACCACTGGCTGTGGCTGTGGATGCCGTTCCCGAACAAACCGGCGATTGAAGCGTAACAGAAACATTAGGCTTAGGAGTAACATTAATTGTGATGGTCCTTGAATTACGGCAACCATTAACATTGGTTCCAAAAACCGTGTAAGTTGTATTTACATTGGGGCAAACAGAAATAGGATTGGTTAATCCAATTGTTGTTGCACCTGAAACCCACGAATAGGTACCGCCTACACCCGCACCTGCAGCAGAGAGATTTGTACACGCACCTTGGCAAATTGTGGTATTAGTTGCAGAAGCAGTTATGTTGGGTAATGGTTGAACTGTGATTGCGGCCGTAGCAGTATCTCTACATCCATTTGGATCGATTGCTATAACTGTTACAAAAGTACTGGCAGTTGCATTAACCGTTACACTTGTACCCGGAGAACCGGTTACTGAGCCCGAACCAACTGTCCAATTGTATGTACCGGTGGGCATGCCACTTGCTGAGAAATTAACCGGAGCTAAGTTACAGGAAACTGCATTGGATGGACTAATTGAAATATTAGGAGGATTGTTAACATTTACACTCACCGTGGTAGTTCCTATACAACCATTTGCATTTGTTCCAGAAACCGTATATACTGTAGCGGTGCTTGGACTTGCAACAACGGTTGCACCAACAGTGGTAGATAAACCCGTTGAGGGACTCCAGGAATAACTAACAATACCCAAACCAGAGGCAGTAATAGTAACCGGGCTACCATTACATAATGAAACAGTGTTGGGTGAAGCCGTAATTACAGGTAAGGGATTTACAGTAACCGTTATTGTAGTGTCTTCAGTACACCCATTAGCGGGATTGGTTCCTACAACGGTAAAAGTAGTGGTAGTGGTTACACTGGTTGTAACCGGACTTCCGGTTGTTGGAGTGGTTGCGCCACCCGACCAAGAATAAGTTAAATTTGGATTTGGATTACTGGCAGTTAAAGAAGAAGAACCACCAACACAATAAAATGAAGGGGTTGCGGTTGGAATAATAGTAATTCGAACCGGTTGATATACTGTATCCCTGACTTGTCTGTTACAACCATTGTTATCAGTAACAGTAATTACATAATTATTTGCACAAACCGCACTAGCTGTTGCGGTGCTGCCGGATACATTAAAAGTTAGAGCCGGAACAGAGGTTACAACATAGGGAGGTGATCCACCACTAATATTTAAACTAAAAGAACCATTGCATACACCAAAGCAACTTGCATCAGTTGATGTGGGAGTTGCCGAAATAGGGATTGGATCTACAATTGTAAATGTTGTAGAATCTTTACAACCTTTCGAATCTTTTATCAATAAAGCATAAGTGCCTGCACATAAATTATTAGCTGAAGTACCAGTTCCGATTAAACTACCGGAAGAATTATACCAGGAATAGGTTAAAGCACCTGTACCCCCGGATGCAGAAACACTTACAGAGCCATTACAAACACCAGAACAAGTATTATTTACAGGGGTAATGGTTTTATTAATAGGATTTGGTGATAGAACATTAACAGAATCTCTTTTTTTACAACCTTTTGTATCTGTTGTTGTAACATAATTTTTACCCGCACAAAGTGCAACCGGAATTTTAGTTGTTTCACCATTACTCCAACTGTAGGTATATGCAGATGTTGGGGTATTTCCACCTGCAGCATTAATAGTAGTAAAAGTACCATCGCAGCTACCCGGACAAGAAACCGTAGGTGTGGCAGGAGAGAAAAATAAAACTATTGGGCTGGGGCCTGCAATAGAGTATGAATTACCATCCGTAAATGGATTATTTCTATCTCCGCACTCATAAAAAATAATAATAAATGATTCGCCATTTTTACAAAGATTCTTGAGGGTATCATTTGAGCCCGTTGGAACATTATCATGCGTTACGCTTGTTGGCACACCGGTTGATCCTCCGTCTCCAATAAAATCAACTGTATAAACCCCGCCCGGACAAGTAGTGGTAGAGTTTACAATTATCATTCCGTCGCACAAGCCACCACAAGAAACATTACGGGGCGTTATTGAAACAATAGTTAAACTGTTGGGTTGGATTAAATTAGCTCCATTACGTTCATTAATTCTTGAAGTTTTAACTGGATAAGACGAATTATCTTTATCTTTTACAATTAGCCCGTTACTGTTTATTAATTTAACTTTCTGAGAAGAATTAAATAATCGGTTAGTATGTATTACAGCATTATTAAAACTTGCAAAAGTTATATCCGATGATGATGATATTATGATCTCTTTAGTATAGATATCGGATGTAAATGAAACATTAATCGATTGAGATAAATCAAAAATAATACGATCATCTGAACCAGGAACCTTATTGGAATTGTTTGGAGAGCCTTCAACTAACCAATTATTAGAATTATGATAAGTGCCACTGCCTCCACGCCAGTAGAAATCATCTGCTCTTAAAGAAGAAATTTTTAAGAAACAAAAAATAAAAATGAGTAAAATTTTATTCAAAGTATTTTACTATTAAGTTTTATACGCTTAAAATCAACAAAGTGTTACAAAAAATGATATTCTATAAAAATCTCAACTTTTTTCAGCATCCCTTGTTTTTGCACTTATCACACTCGAATTTAAGCATTTATTGTTAAAAAATTAGTCATTATTGTATTAAAATACCCCCTTCATTATTCTCAATCTTAATTATAAGCAGCGCATTTATTTGTGTTTGGATTATTTCCGTGTCCTGAATTTTTTGCATTATAATCGGCCGGACAAATTTTAAAACCTATCATTAACTCATGCGAATTGCTGTTTCCTACTCTTAATTTGGAAAGATTAAAATCATACGTGTAAGCGAAAAAGAAATTCCGGACATTAAATTTAATCATGGCCAATGCCGCATCAGTTGTTCTATATCCTAGTCCTATTGCAAAAACATTCGCATAATCTGCAAATAAGTTAAGATCTAAGCCTGCGGGAGAACCTGGGGTATATCTTACAAACACCGAGGGAATGTAAGCCCAAGCACCATGTTTAACTATTTTATAACCTGTTGTAAAATAAATATTACGAGTTAATCTTCCCTCTCCGGTTAAACGATTGCCCACAATAGATTTTACGGAAAGCCCTACATAATGCTTTGAAGAATAAACCCAAATTCCGGGAGAAAAGTCGGGAGCCACAAATTTATTACCCGCAGAAGCCAGTGTTGCATCACCGGGTAATGTTGTAAATAAACCACCGGTGTTAAGGGAATATTGCATTACGCCTCCAAAAATACCCAATCCCATCCAATACTTTCGGTTTAATGGAAGATGATACGCATAAGATAAATAAAAGACTGTTCGCTGTGATGGTCCGGTTTGATCTTGTTCTGCATAGGCTCCAATTGCATGTCGTCCACGCTGTATTCCTCCTCTTCTAAATTTAATTGGTTTGTAGAAACTAGCATACATGGTTTTGGGTTGCCCTTCGAAGCCCACCCATTGTGTTCTATAGCCCAATTTAATATCTGTACAAGGAGTACTTCCCGCAACGGCCGGATTTAATACATAATTATTAAACATATACAGCGAATATTGAGTTAACTGCTGTGCTTTGTTATGCTTTAAACAAGCAATAAACAAAATAAATACTATTAAATATTTTTTAATCATCTTACAACAGTTACTGATCCCTTGTAAAGTTCTTCTTCTTCCGAATTGGCCTCAACTCCAGAATTAAGCCGTATCACATAATAATAGGTTGCCACTGGTACTTCTTTACCCATATACTTTCCATCCCATTCCGAGCCAACCGGATAACCGTTAGAGCTGTATATTTTTTGTCCCCATCTATTATAAATATCTACTTCACAATTTGGATAAAACTCAAGAAAAGGTATGTCCCAAACATCATTTAAATTATCTCCATCCGGCGTAAAGGCATTAGGCGGATTAATAAAGGGTATAACCTCAATAAGCACAGTATCCTTACAGGTGCAACCCTCGTTTGAGGAACCATTTAATGTATAGGTTGTAGTTACTTTGGGTGAGGCATTCGTACTTAAATTATCTGTAACATTTAAGAATGAGTTTGGTGTCCAATTAATACTTGGTGCATCGGAAAGCCCTTGCAGTGCAACGGAAGCGCCTCTTACAATAGTGGCCCCAGGACCAGCCTCGCAGTTTAACTGATTAGAACTTTGAAGAAGAATATTGGTTTCAAGCTCACAGCCGTTAGCATCTCTAACCGTTAATAAATATTGACCAACTGCTAGTGATGTAAAATTACCTATTGGTAAAAAGGTTGAGCCATTTAAAGAAAACTCATACGGGCCTGCTCCACCGTTTACGTTTATTCCATCGGTATAAATAGAACCGAACGAGGCACCACAAACTACAGGAGTAATTTGATAATTTATATTAAGTATCTGATTAATTTCGTTTACTATAAAAGCAGCGACCGTATCTACACAATTGTTGTTATCTCGTATGATAACCGGATAATTACCGGGAGACAGATTTATAAAATTATCATTTGTTTGAAAAGTAGAAGAGCCAATAGAATACTGGTAAGGTGGGGTGCCTCCTGTTACATTATTTATCTGAACCGAACCATTATTAGCATTACAATCTGAATCTATTACAGTACTATTTGCCAATGTTGCGCCTGTAAGAAGGGGAACTAAAGGACTAATTGTATCTCTACAACCAAATGAATCGTAAATAATCACATTGTATAAACCAGCCGAAAGATTAATAAAGTTAGAATCGGTTGTGGCAACTGACCCATTTAATGAATATGTATAGGGCCCAACACCTCCACTTGTAGAGAAAACGGAAATTGTTCCGTTTTTATTACCACAAATTTCCTGAGTAGAACTAAAACTAGCAATGGGCTTTGTTCCTTCCTGAACGTATGCAGTATAAATTACGAACTTACATCCATTATTATCTATTACAGATATTATCTGATTTCCGGCAGGAACGCCTGTAATAGGCAAAACGTTAAAAGTATCGGTTCCGTATATATACAATTGAGGTGTAGCATTTCCTGTTACACCAACAATATCAATAGTTCCGGTAGACCCATTGCATGCCGACGGGGTTGAAACCGCTATTGCCGTTTCAATACCCGCCGTTTGCTCTATAAAAAAAGTAGTAACGGTATCGCAGCCATTAGCGTCAGTAATAATCATATAATAGTTACCTGCACCCAGATTATTAAATGTGCCTGTGCTGTTTGTGTTCTGACCGGTTATTTGAAACGTATAAGGGGCATTACCACCAATAACATTTATAATGCTAACACTTCCGTTGTTTGTGTTACAATTGGCATTCTGAGTATTTATGGTAAATCCAACTATTCGGGGGAGTTGTATAACGTTTACCGGACTTGATGTATAAGTGCAGCCGGCCTCATCTTTAATATACACCGTATAGTTACCCGCAGTTAGATTATTAAACGAAGAGGAATTTTGAAAGGTACCATTTTGATTTAATGAATAAGTAAAGTTTCCGGATCCACCAAATACGTTGGTAACATTTATAGATCCGTTGTTTGCTCCACAAGTTGCATCCGTTTTATTGGTAATAATTATAGGATCTACAGCAGGGCCCGAAACCGATAAATCAAAGGTACACTGCGTATAATTGGTGTCGTTTCCAAAACCATCAATTAAAACCCAATAAGTACTATTTGCCTGTAAACCCACTAAAGATAAGGAACCCGTTCCATTTATAGTTCCGCAGCTTACACTCGAAAGTGAACCCGAACATGCATTGGTAGATGAGTAAACTGCAACTTGTAATTTGGATGTGCTTCCAGCCTCCAGGATATTAGAAATATTGAGTGAAGCAGCCCCTCCGCTATTGTTTGTATTAAAATTATACCAAACTGTATTTTGTAAATTAAAGCAACCTCCCCAAGTACCTGTTGAATCCCCATCGCCCTCAATACCACCTGTTTGAACACTTGCGCCAATATTTGAACCTGACACAACATTACCAGAGCATAACAAAACAGCCTCCGAGCAATTATCATTTACCTGACCATACAAAGATTCAGAAATGAAAAACACAAAAAATATGAGGAAGAATTGTTTCAAGACTCTTAAAATTATCCTTTTGAAACAAACTTTAAACAAAAAAGGCCTGTGATTTTACACAAGCCTTTTTTAATATCTTTCTCTATCCTATTAGGTGCCTAAATTTACCTTAATCTTGGTTCCGGCCTTTAACGATTGATTTCCTTTTAATTTATTCCATGATCTTAAATCGTTAACGGATACCCCGTCGTATTTTTGAGCAATTCTCCATAAAGTATCCCCTTTTTGAACTCTGTAATAAACCACTTTAGGAGCTTGTTTGGCATAATTAGTTTTGTTAGACTCCGCTTTAGATTGTTTGGTATCGACTTCGTTTATAGCAACTTCCTCATTTTTAGCTTCGGTGCTATCAACTACATTCACTTTTACTGTAGAATCTTCCTTAGTTTTTTCCTGCTGCCCGGAGGACTCTTTTTTCTCATTCTTTGTTGTTTTATCCGTTAACAGAGGCTCTTCGTATGATGCAACTTTAACATATACGTTTATTCTTTTTCCAGCGGAAACCTTACCGGATTTTAAGTGATTCCATTTTTTTAGCTGAGCAGAAGTACAGTCGTATTTACGTGCAATAGAGGCCAGATTTTCCCCTTTTCTAACCTTATGCACTTTCAAAACATCTTTATAAACTGTTTTTCGGGCCATAAATGCCATCTCGTCCTTCAGTTTTTCATGTTCCGATTTATAAGCATAAATTGAAGATTCATTTGTAATAAAGGCTCCAATTTTATCAATAGGTAAAACAAGTGTATTTCCTTGATCACTGTTGGGAATTAAACGATGCTTGTACATTGGGTTAAGGTATTCTATATCTTCCATCGGTACACTTAACACCTCAGCTATTTGCCTAAACGTTACTTGCTCGCGCGTTTTAACTGTATCTACTTGATAATAAGTGGTTTTAGGTTTTATAGGATAAAGATTGTGCTCTTTAGTATAGTTCATCACATAGGCAACCGCAATAAAAGCCGGAACATAACCCTGTGTTTCTTTTGGCAGATATGGTTTAATCTCCCAAAAATTTGTTCTTCCACCCGAGCGGCGAATGGCTTTATTAACGTTTCCCGGACCGCTATTATAGGCCGCCAAAACCAATTGCCAATCGTGAAACATATCATATAAAAACTTAAAATACTGACAAGCTGCTTCAGTTGCTTTATATGGATCTCGTCTATCATCTACATAAGAAGTAACATTCAATCCAAACATTTTACCGGTTCCGTACATAAATTGCCATAAACCTGTAGCACCAACAGGTGAAACCGCATTGGGATTCATAGCAGATTCAACAATTGCCAGGTATTTTAGCTCGAGCGGCATATTGTATTTATCCAACCTTTCTTCAAAAATAGGGAAGTAAAACTGAGCAAGCCCAAGCATTCGCGATACCAGATATCGTTTACGAATGGTATACATATCTATGTAAGAACGAACAATAGGATTGTAATCTAATTTAAATGGCGACTTAGCATCTATTTTTGCCATACGACGCTCGTATACTAAATCATCAAATACAGGAACCGTTTCTTTATCGTAATTATGTACGTTTTGAGAAATATCATTAATTGTACTTTGTTCAAACTGAAAAAATTTGAGGTTTTTTAAACTATCCAACATCGCTGCAATAGGATCATCCTCGTGAACTGTAATTGAAGTATCACCAGCAAGCTTATGGTTACCCTTCAGGCCCGGAACAGCTGCATTCAAATGAGTTAACAGCATTACGAAGAATAGTGCGAGTATAAATTTAACTTTGTTCAAATGAGTTAAAATTAATTTGTTGATTTTTACAAAAATGAGAAAAAATTCCCGCTGCAAATTTAGGGATAAACGCACTTATTAACAACTTAGTGTCGAAATAGCGCTTTAGGGAACGATATCTTACTGATTTTCAGGTAAAATTTGTTTTGCAACCGCAAGTGCAGTATGATCAAGATGCCCGGGCACCATAATCTGAAGCCCATAAGGCAGGCCTTCCTGGTTCTTACCAAATGGAACAGATACCGCACAACAACCTACCAGATTAGCCTGTACCGTATAAATATCTTCCAGATACATTTGAACAGGATCTTTAGAGTTCTTTCCAAATTCGAAAGCTACAGATGGGGTTGTAGGCGTTATAATTGCATTATAATTACTTAGTATAGCATTTGTTTGTTCCGTTATTAATCTACGTACTTTTTGAGCCTTACTATAATAAGCATCATAATAACCCGAACTTAAAACAAAAGTGCCTAACATAATTCGGCGCTTAACCTCTTTACCAAAACCTTCGGACCGGGATAATTTATAGGTGCTTTCTAAGTCAGTAGCATTGTTACTTCTATAACCAAAGTGGATACCATCGTAACGAGATAGGTTTGAAGATGCCTCGGCTGTGGTTAACACGTAATAAGCCGGTACCAAGTAATCTAAATTAGGAAAATCAACTGCTTCAACAGTATGCCCGTTTGCTTTTAATTTTTCAATTAATTGTTTAACAGCAATTTTTATTTCGGAGTTTAAACCATCACTTTCTATTGTTTCTTTTAAATAGGCAATTTTAAGTTTATCAGTTGGAGTATTTAATCCGTTTAAAAAAGAATGAGGTGGATTTTGAATAGCGGTGCTGTCATGCTCATCTGGTCCGGCTATTACATCCATTACCAAGGCTGTATCGTAATATGATTTTGCAATTGGACCAATTTGATCGAAGGAAGAAGCGTAAGCAATAGCACCCCAGCGACTAACCCTACCGTATGTAGGTTTAAAACCAACCAGTCCGCAAAAAGAAGCGGGCTGTCGGATAGAACCACCTGTATCGGTTCCTAAAGCTAGCTGACAAAGATCGGCGGCAACAGCGGCAGCAGAGGCTCCTGAAGAACCACCGGGTACTCTTTTTTTATCTAAAGGATTAAGTGTTTTACCAAAAGCAGAATTTTCATTAGAGCTCCCCATAGCAAACTCATCGCAATTTAAACGCCCGATAATTATAGCATCTTCAGCTAATAATCGGTCTACAACAGTTGCGCTAAATAATGATTCGAAATTATGCAGGATTTTCGAAGAGGCAGAAGACTTATGATTCTTATAAACAATATTATCTTTTAAACCGATAACCATCCCTGCCAGCTTACCGGCTGTGCCATTTTTTATTTTTTCATCTATAAGAAGAGCCTTGTGCAAAGCCTCTTCTTCAAACACTTCTAAAAATGCATTTAGTTCTTTGTTTAGTTCAATTCGATTAAGATAATACTGAACCAATTCTTTTACAGAACCCTTAGCATCCTTTAAATACGTAAGTATTTCCTTGTGTGAGGAAAAATTCTTCATAGATTAACGAAACGTGTTATTTAGATTGAGAATCGTTATTTTCGATGCCTTTAGAAGCGTCTTTAAACTCTTTCATTCCCTTACCTAAACCACGCATTAACTCTGGAATTTTTTTACCACCAAACATTAAAAGCAAAACAGCAATTATTAAAATGATTTCGGTGGTACCCAAACCCCCTAAAATTCCTAAAAGAATATTATTTAACATGACCATGATATTATACTACAAAGTTACACAATTTTATTCTACTGTAACCGATTTTGCAAGGTTACGCGGCTGATCTACATCACAACCCCTCATTACAGCAATGTAATAGCTGAGCAATTGCAAAGGAACTGCAGCTACAAGCGGCATTAAACTTTCTTCGGTATCGGGCACTTCAATAACATAGTCGGCCATTTCTTTTACTGAAGTATCGCCTTCGGTAACAATGGCGATTATCTGACCCTTTCGGGCCTTTACTTCTTGTATGTTGCTCACCACTTTTTCGTAATGAGGGCCTTTAGTAGCAATTACAACAACCGGCATCTGTTCATCAATAAGAGCAATGGGTCCATGCTTCATTTCGGCAGCCGGATAACCTTCTGCATGTATGTATGAAATCTCCTTTAATTTAAGAGCTCCTTCCAGAGCGACCGGAAAATTATAGCCCCTGCCCAAGTATATGGCATTTGTAGCATCTTTCATTTTAGATGCGATGTCTTTAATATGTTTATTATTAGCCAAACAACGTTCTATTTTTTCAGGAACAACATTAAGTTCATTTATTAGCTGATGAAACTTGGAAGCTGTTAATCCACCTTTTTTCTGTGCTATGTTTAAGGCCATTAATGTTAAAACTGTAACCTGTGCAGTAAATGCCTTAGTAGATGCCACGCCGATTTCGGGTCCGGCATGCGTATAAGAACCTGCATGTGTAGCACGGGCAATACTAGAACCGGCTACATTACATACGCCCAGAATAATTGCTCCTCTGGACTTAGCCAGCTCTATTGCAGCAAGTGTATCGGCAGTTTCTCCACTTTGTGAAATTGCGATAACCACATCCCCCTCGTTAATAATAGGATTGCGATATCTAAATTCGGAAGCATATTCTACTTCAACCGGAATACGCGCTAAATCTTCAAATAAATATTCGGCAACTAAACCGGCATGCCACGAAGTACCACAACCAATAATAATGATTCTTCTGGCATTAACTATTTTCTGAATATATTCGGAAATACCACCAAGCTGAACAATACCTAAATCTTCCTTTAAACGACCACGCAAACTATCGCGAATAGAGCGCGGTTGTTCGTATATTTCTTTAAGCATAAAGTGTTCGTAACCCCCTTTTTCAATAGCTTCGAGTTGAAGTTCCAGTGCTTGGATATAGGGAGTTTTTTCCTGATTTTTTATAGTTTTAATTTTCAGTTCACGATCACGAGTTACAACTGCAATTTCTTCATCATCCAGATATACCACATTTTTAGTATATTCTACAATTGGAGAGGCATCTGAAGCAATAAAAAATTCACCTTCGCCAATACCAATAACCAGCGGACTTGATTTGCGGGCAGCAATCAATTGATCAGGATTATTTTTAGCCATCACCACAATTGCATAAGCCCCAAAAGCCTGATTTAAAGCTAGGCGAACGGCCTCTGCCAAATCACATCCCTCTTTTTCATATACATCCTCAATTAAGTGAATTAAAACCTCGGTATCTGTTTCCGATAAAAACGTATGACCGCGTTTAGATAATTCCTTCTTTATAGTATCGTAGTTTTCAATAATTCCGTTGTGAATCATCACTAAGTTTCTACTTTGTGAATAATGCGGGTGTGCATTTACATCATTCGGAACTCCATGTGTGGCCCATCTAGTATGGCCTATAGCCACCTGTCCGGAAATATCTTTTCCTTTGGCAAAATTTTCCAAATCATCAACTTTACCTTTGCATTTATAAACATTTAAATTATTACCGGATTCGTCAATTAAAGCAATACCCGCACTATCGTAACCACGGTACTCCAAACGGCGCAACCCTTTAATAACAACAGGATAAGCATCACGCTTACCAATATAACCTACAATACCACACATATTTAAAACTTTGTATAATTTAAATTTACTAAAATATTTTCCTTTCCTTTAATAATTACTCGCGTAGATGTGTTGGCGGCATTACCTCCAACTAAATAAAGCCCGTAATTTTTTCTTTTTCCACTTACCACTTGTTGGGCATATCGCGATATATTAAACTTATATGAACCTGAGGATGGATTAAATTCGCCACCAAAGTTTAAACCATCTATTTGATCATCTAAAATAAAAGCACCACCACTGCTATCAACCCCGGTTAGAAATAATCGGTCGAAAGCAAGATAATTTAGTGTAGACAAGTTGGGCTCCACAACAAATTCTATCTCACATTTATTTATGGCAATATTACCGGAATCTTTAAAATTATTTAAGAAAGGGAGCTGAATTTTTGGCTTTAATCCGGCCATGGTTTGCACATACAATCTGGATGTATCGGTATTTAAACCGTTTAATTGATTATACGTATCGTAACCGCTATAATTATGTTTAAACATATTAAACCTTGCTGTTGCATTTTTAATTCCGAAGCTGAAGTTCTTGGCGTTACCTCCGGCATCCCTATAAAACAAGGTTAATTTAGAACTAGGCTTGAGCAAATCGAAATACAAAATAGAGCCCTGGCCAGGGTTAAGTCCAGGATCTTCTGCGGTAACAAATAATCCTTTAAATAAATTTTGGAATGTACTGTTGTCTCTTAACTGATTGGTTCCGCTTGCAGAAGCATTTAATATTCTTTGCCCCAACTCGGCAGAGAGTTTAATACGGATTTGAGGAGAGGGGTTACTTTCTTCGGTTGTTGGTATTTTATCTGGTTGAGGAAAAGTTACCAACTCACCAACCGGACTGTTTGCATTATAGTGATTGGAAATGTTGTAATTGGAGTAATATATTTTATCGAAATTAATTGGATTAGTAAGCTCGAAAACTTTTAATTTAACAATACCGTCTAATTTAGTTTTAGGGCCATAATAACTGGGTAATGTAGCATAAGCATAACTTACTACCAAAGAATCGAAGGTACAATTGGGTCCAAAATCAACTGCTGAATTATCTAAATAAAACTGATTAGCAAAACTGGCAAAAGAAATCCCTAAAATTGGATCATGAATACAACCTACCAGCTGATTAGCGGCTTCATCCGTTAAAATTGAATCGAATTTAGTTGTAATTGCAGTTGCGCGAAGTGCCTTTTTACCAAACACTTCAAAAGCGGGATCGGGGCTGATGGGCAATCCCAAATTATTTTCTTTCTTACATGCAGAAAAAGCAAGCACGAAAAGAATTAATAAACGATTTATAATTAATTTGAAAGTCATAAAAAAAATGCGGAAAAACTGAATTTCCCGCATTTCAAAATTAAGTATTTAATTTATATACTAGGCAACAACCTCAGACTCTTCTAAAACGGCCTGGTAAAAATTGTTAAATTCCTGTATGTAGGTATTTTCATCGGCAAAAGTAACAGTAGGTTTACCCGAAGTTTTTATGAATTTATGAATATCTGCAGATACGCCTTCTTCACCTATAATAACCCCGTCAGAATATTGAATGGCTAGTTTATTAAGAGCGGAGTGAGTAGCCTCTTTTCCTGCTTTTAAATCGGTAGCACTTACTCCATTGATAACGGCTTTATTTACGAACGATTTATCAAAAGGTTTTTCAAAAGCATCGTTGTATGCAGAAAACACAACTTTTGCATTGGCAAACATGGGTTCATCGGCATAGGCTTTTTTAATGTAAGCCGGAACCAGAGAGGTCATCCAGCCGTGGCAATGGATAATATCGGGTTGCCATCCTAATTTTTTTACGGTTTCTATCACCCCACGACAAAAGAAAATAGCTCTTTCATCATTATCTTCAAAAAATTTACCATTAGCTCCATGATGCACATGTTTACGTTGGAAAAACTCCTCATTATCAATAAAATAAACTTGCATACGTGCAGCAGGCAATGAAGCAACTTTAATAATTAAAGGATGATCGGTATCGTTAATAATTATGTTCATACCAGATAAACGAATAACTTCATGCAATTGATGACGTCTTTCGTTAATACAACCGTATCTTGGAATAAATGTTCTGATTTCTTTGCCTGACTCCTGAGTGCCTTGAGTTAAATTGCGGATTGTTTTGGAAATTTTTGAATCGGGAAGATAAGGATACATCTCCTGAGAGATAAAAAGTACTCTTGGTTTTTTAGACATTTGTAGAGTTTTAAAATTAAGTACACGAATTTACAAATAATTCGCCTCAAAATCAACTTTTCTATTAGCTTTGCCCCTAATTTAAGCCATGTAGTATCCATTTTCGAATGCTTATTTCAAAAAAAATTGTTGAAACCCAAGATTTTACTCGTCAAATCAGGTTAAAAGGGCAAAAGATTGGCTTTGTTCCCACCATGGGAGCATTACACGCAGGGCACATTTCTCTCATAAATAGGGCAAAAGCGGAGAACGATGTGGTTATTTGCTCCATTTTTGTAAACCCCATTCAATTTAACAATGCAAACGACCTGGCCCTTTATCCCAGAACCTTTGAAAAAGACTGTGAATTATTAAAAAAAGCCGGATGCGATTTTATTTTTAGTCCGGAGGTTGAAGAAATGTATCCTGAGAAAGCATCAGAAGATTTTAATTTTGGAGAACTAGAAACTTTTCTGGAAGGAAAATTCAGGCCCGGTCATTTTAAGGGTGTAGCCATTGTGGTGTCTAGACTATTCAATATTGTAAATCCGGATAATGCTTATTTTGGATTAAAAGATTTTCAACAAGTATCCATTATAAAGGCCCTGGTTAAAGAAAAAAATATACCGGTTAACATTGTAGCTTGTCCTACCCTCCGCGAAGATGACGGTTTAGCAATGAGCAGCCGAAATGTGCGTTTAAGTGAAGACGAACGCCGGGAAGCTAAATTGATTTACAAGGCGCTTTTATCAGCTAAAGAAAATAAGGAGAAAATTTCTATTGAAAGCGCTAAAGAAATAGGCTTTAATTATTTAAACACCCAATACCTGAGTTGCGAATATTTTGAGATCGTTAATCCGGAAAACCTTAGACCTTTAAAAAACTGGTCGGATCATCCACATCCGGTAGCTTGTGTAGCTGCCTGGTGCGGGAAAACTCGATTAATAGACAATATGTTACTATAGTTTAATCCTTTTTATTTTCTAAATTTGCCGCCTATGTTACTTACCGTTTTAAAATCTAAAATACACAGGGTAAAAGTTACTCAGGCCGATTTAAATTATATCGGCTCTATAACCATAGATGAAGATTTAATGGATGGAGCCAATTTAATTGAAGGCGAACAAGTGCATGTATTTAATTACACTAATGGCGAAAGACTTATTACCTATGTGATAAAAGGTGAAAGAGGTTCCGGTGTAATATGCATGAACGGACCGGCTGCATTAAAAGTTTCGGAAGGAGATTATGTTATTGTAGTGGCATACGCCCAAATGAATACAGAAGAGGCCAAACAATTTAAACCAAGCATCGTTTTTCCTGCTGAGGGAAACCGACTATCCTAAAAATGCCAAATTTCTTAAAAACACTTTTCAAGCTTCTGTTTTTTACGGGGCTTGGTGTTTTATTGATTTGGCTGGTATTAAAAGATCTTAGCAATAAAGATATCCTCGAAATTAAGAACGCATTTGCTAACGCTAATTACTTTTATATTTCGCTTTCCTTATTGCTGGGTGTATTCAGCCACGTGTTTAGAGCCATCAGATGGAATCAACTTATAGAGCCTATTGGATTTAAACCTAAACTACATAATACATTTATGGCAGTTTTAGCCGGATATATTGCAAATCTGGCCGTTCCCAGACTCGGCGAATTTACTCGTTGTGCCTTATTAAATAAATACGAGAAAACACCCCTCGAAAGCACCATTGGTACCGTTATTACAGAGAGAATAATGGATACACTTACTATGCTATTATTCCTCGCAATTGTTTTAATTACCCAATTCGATTTATATTATGCATACATATTAAATTTCTTAACTCCTTTGCTTTTGAAATTTCCTATCCTTAAAAATCCATATCTATATATCGTTTGTTCGATTTTATTTTTACTCGGTATATTTATTTTATTGAAACTGAGAAAGAAAAATTTTAACGATAAGCCTTCTCAAAATAAAATAGTCCTCATACTCCAAAAATTTTTAAGTGGTATGGCGAGTGTAGTGAGGGTAAAAAACAAACCTTTACTTATTGTAAATTCTTTTGTAATATGGCTATTCTACCTTTCTACCTCCTATATCAACTTTTTTGCTCTTTCTGAAACCAGCTCTTTAGGTATTGACGCCGCCCTCGCTGTATTAGTATGGGGGACCTTTGGATTTATTTTTACGCAGGGCGGATTGGGGGCATATCAGTTAATTGCTATGCAGGTATTTGCATTATATGGGATTAG
>Ga0315900_10000119_pt1 | contig 131755 bp, 108 predicted proteins | sample LakEriMetagenome_FD_203521 | JGI IMG/M metagenome (GOLD analysis project Ga0315900, IMG submission 203521) | Freshwater fungal communities from buoy surface, Lake Erie, Ohio, United States - Buoy 12 MA114 | ecosystem: Environmental > Aquatic > Freshwater > Lake > Lake biofilm | place: USA... | reverse complement strand
CGCGGGCGACCCCGATCGGCGGCTCGGGGCCGAACAGGCCCCAGAGGAGCGTGGCGACGAACAGGACGACGATGCCGATGGCGATCCGGCGCAGGGATCGCCGCCAGGCGCGGCTGCTGTCTGGAGCGTCGGCAGGCATGGCACCTGTTCCGTGATCGTCGCGTCAGCGGTGGGGCGACGCGTCGGCGGGCCGTTCCTCGAGCCGCCGCACGAGTTCCGCCGCATCCCACGGCGGGAGAATCCGGTCGCGTTCGGCCGTGTAGTCGAGCCGGCTCGTTTCGTACTGCTGCACGAATCGAACGGCGTTCACCCAGCCCAGGGCATCGACCAGGGCATCGAAGCCCCGCAGCCGCAATTCCGCCGGCGCGAGCAGTTCGTGGTTCATTGCAAGACCTCCCTGGCCACATCGACCACATTCGCGACACGCACGCGAACGTCGGTGCCAGCCCGCCGCGCGGCGGCGTTGAGCCTGTCGTCACACGTTGCCAGACAGTCGGCACCGGCGGCCTCGGCACTGGCGATATGCAGCGCGTCAAAATTGCCGAACCCCGCCGCGATCAGGCCCGCAGTGCGGGCCACCAACGCGCCGGCGTTGGACAACGGCAGGGGATTTCCCAGCCAGCGAGCCACTCGGGCGGCCCGCGATGGCAGCGGATTTTGTGTGTTTTCCAGCCACAGCGCCTGGGACCGCACGAATCGCAGTTCCGCGGACTCGGCGGCGAGCAGCCCCAGAACAGCCTCGGATTCGAGCCGCACCCGTGGCTGCGACTGATCGTCGAGCGGGCGTTTGAGGCAGCACATGTCGAGATACAGAAGCATGGACGAGAGTATATCCGGCGAACTGCAGTGACCTGCAGTCCCCTGCGAAGCATGAGGGCGGGCCGGCGACAGGAGAAGCAGCGTGGGGGGGCGGCGTCAGCGGTCGGCTGGCTTGCGTGCCGGGACGGGCATGCGGACGACGAGGTCGGATTTTGGATATTCCACGTCGCGCGTCTGCTCCTGCCACTCGCCGCCGACGATGTCGCCGCTCATGTCGTCGCCGCCGTCGTAGACGCCGTTCCGGCCGACGCTCGCGAGCAGGTAGCCGTCGCCGCGTCGCTCGTGGATCAGCGGCTTGTCGGTGAAGGGATCGATTGGCACGGCCGGCAGGTAGCGGGGCACGAGGGCGTCGAGATGCTCAGGGTAGGGAGGGACACCGGCCGGCTGATCGGCCCGCCAGGCGGCGAGCGCCGCGGCGGTGCGGGTCAGGGTCGCGAGCGCGCGGCACCGCGCCATCGCGTCATCGGCAGCCGTCAGTGCAGGAAACAGATTCGCCTCGATAATGTCGGCGACCAGGGTGCTGCGGTACGGCCGGCTGCATGAACCGGCAATGGCTACGACGGTGGACGGCCGTATGGAGGACGAGCCGCGTGCGAGCACTCGATCGAAGCGATCCCGAGCTGCCAACTGCTGCGCACGGGTGGGCAACCGCAGGTTGGCGTCGAGATCGTCGTAGGTCGCGTTGAGCCGCATGAGCACGAGATCCCAGTCGATGTTCGTGGCAAGCGTCAGGGACCACACGATCGAATCCACGCCGATCGAATCCTTGATCGCCCTGGCGCGTGCCAGGCGACCACCGGGCAGACGGCGGGCGAACCGGACGACGGCATCCACGCATGCAAGCCGCTCGAGGACAACCCAAGTGGCGACGTCGGGCAGCGGCGGCCCCGCATCGAGTTCACGGCGGATGGTCGCCAGAACATCGGGGGGCAGCGTGGGGGAGCCGAGCAGGTGCCTGGTCGTGATCTGGTCCGCGCTCGCCATGAGGGCGATCGCGAAGATGAGCCCGATGAGCGTCTGCGGGCCCGACTCGCGTGCCACGCTGAGGCGGCCGAGCCGATGCACGGCGCGGATGTCCCGCCAGGCCGCGGCATGCCGGCCTTCGCCCACGTGCAACAGTGCGCGGGCGAGCACGAACCGTGACAGCGACCGGAGGGACTGCAGCGACTCGAGTGACATCTCGAAAAGCATCGCGGGCGCGCCATCGAGCAGCGACGGGCTCGGCAGCCAGAACCGCGGCCTGTCGGCGGCCGCGACGAGGCGATCGATCGCCGCCTCGTGCCGTAAAAGCCAGGCTGCCATGTAGGGATGTTCGGCGGTCGTCCAGGGCCACGTGTACGTCGCGGTAAAAACCTCGTCGGAGACTTTGCCGGCAGGATCGCGGGTCGGCTCGACGAGCGGATCGGCCGGCGGCGTGTCAGGGATGCCGAGGGCCTTGCAGACAACCGGCAGGTCCTTGGCGTCGATCCCCAGCGGCCACATCACCTGAAGCAATTCGACCGCGGCATTGTCCTCCGGCGCCGGTGCCGGTCCGGCCATGGCGAGCAGCCCGGCCTCGTAGTCGGGGAGGCCGTCGGCGGCGAGCGGCGCGGTGAGAAACGTCGTCTCGCGGGCGACCCCGATCGGCGGCTCGGGGCCGAACAGGCCCCAGAGGAGCGTGGCGACGAACAGGACGACGATGCCGATGGCGATCCGGCGCAGGGATCGCCGCCAGGCGCGGCTGCTGTCTGGAGCATCGGTGGTCATGGCGTCGGCGCCTCGGGCCGGTCAGCCGGTGCGATCACTCCGCGAAGAACCGGCGGACGGCGGCCTGCTCGCCCGGCAAGAGATTGTCCACCTGCACCGCGGTGCCGCCGTTTCCCTTCTTGGCCGTGCCCCCCGCCTGCGGCCCGGTGTAGGCCTCCTTGTCGATCTCGTGTTCCCCTTCGACCACCGCCAGCAGCTCGTCGGGGGCGGCCCGGTCGGGATCGAGCGGCTGCGTGACCCGCTCCTTGCGCTTCGTGCCGAGATCGTTCTCGGCACCGAGCGTGAGTTCGGCGTCGCCGCGGCCGCGGCTGAGGCCCCCTTGGCCCGGTCTTCCGTTCTCGCCCTCGTCCTCACCGTCGCCAAGCACCGCGAAGTCTTCCCAGGAAAACTCCGGCGACTCCGCCAACGCCTTGCGGAGCGACTCGCGGTTTTCGCTGAGTTTCTTGCACAGGCCCCGGCATTCCCCCGGCGTCAGCCGGCCGAGGTCGCGGCCCTGGAGGTTGCGGAGCATTTCAGCGAGGTCGGCCGGCGGCTTGAAGTCGCCCAGTTCGAGGGCCAGGGCCGCCAGCTTCAGATCTTTGGCGAGGGCCTCGCGGAGTTTCTGCGGAACCGCGTCGGTCATCTCGCGGAGTTTCGCGGCGGCCTGCTCGGCCTTGGCGAGGTTTTCGGCGAGCTCGCGGAGTTCGGCCGCGGTCTGCTCCTTGAGCGTGCCGGCGGCCTCCAGGCTCGCATGCTCGTACCACTTCTCGTCGGGTCGCTCCATCAGTTCGGCGATCCGCTGCCGAACCCGCTCGATCGACCGCTCGTCCACCGCCTGCTCGCGGGCCAGTTCATCGAGCCAAGAGTCGACGACCCGGGCGTCTGTCGGCCGCTCGATGGCGTGCTTGCGGGCGGACCGCGCGTCGGCCACCGGCAGCCGGGCCGCGATCACGAGGAGCGCGGCGACGACGGCCCCCCAGACCGCGGGCCGCTCCCAACGCCAGCGGACCGGCCAGGCGAGAGCCTGCACCGCAGGCCGGTCGGGCCAGGAACCGACGCCTGCCGACGCCGCGGTGAGCCGGGCCTTGAGTCCGAGCGCCTCCTCGAGCCGGACGCGGGCCGAGGCCGTGGTCTCGAAGCGGTGGCGGTTGCGCTGCCAGGCGACGATGGCGGCGGCGCCGAGCAGGAGCGCGATGCCCGTCCACACCCAGCCCGGGCTGCCGCCGCGCAGCCGCGTGGCGAGCATGGCGAACGTGCCGACGAGTCCGACGCCGACCGCCCACGGCAGCCAGCCGGCGAGCCACCAGCCGAGGTTGATCTCGCGGGCCAGCCGGGTGGCAGTGGCCTGCCAGAAGGAGGCCGACTCGGCGTCGATCTCGGCGGCGATCGCGTCACGCCGACCGCCGGACTGCGCGGGCCAGGAAGAGCGGTCGTATGCCATGGAAAAAGTCTCCGCGGTGCGACTGCGGACGGAACCCGCTCATGATACACCGCGGCTGGGGCGGGCGGTGCGGTTGAAGGTTTCGACACTGGCGAAGGCCGCCGCCAGGCGGGTCCGCGACAGGCCGTCGTCGTTGACGATCAGGCCGGTGGCCACGAAGCCGCCTGCCGCCAGCGTGGCGTTCACCGGCGCCGAGAGGCGGACGCTGAACCGCTCGTCCGCTTCGGAGACGCGGTCGCCGATCACCCACACGCCCACCGTCCGCTCCGTCTGCCCCGGCGCGAAGACCACCGTGCCCGACGCCGCCACGTAATCGCGGCCCGCGACCGCGGTGCCGTTGGCCGTGCCCCAGCGGAGCGTGACCGGCTGCGCCGCCGCGTTGGAGAGGGCGATCGTGAACGAGAGGAGCCGGCGGCCAGGCCCGCCTTCGAGGATCGCGGACGAGAGGATGGAAGCCTGTGGCGGAGGGGGCGGGAGCGGCGGCATGAGCGGAGTGGATGCCCAGAGATTCCCGGAAGCCGCATCCGTCACGGCCGCATACCGCCAGGCGGTGGCCAGCGGCTCGTCCATGCGGTGGAGCTTGGCGAAGTCGCCCCACGGGGCCGCGCCGGCCTGGCCGGTGAACTGGAAGTCGACGTAGAGATTCAGGCCGGCTGCATCGAGGCCGCGCAGGTAGTCGCGGGAGATGTCTCCCATCCGCGGGTTGTTCGTGGCGGCATAAAACGCGTCCTGATAGGGCTTGTTGCGACCGTCGAGATGCGGGCCTCCCTCGTAGGCGACAAGCGTGATCGGCCGGCCCAGCCGGGCCGACCAGTCGCGGGCCAGCCGGCCGTGGTTCGCCACCCAGTCGAGCGACGTGGCGATGTTCGCGCGGGTGTCGGCGAGCACCTGCTCGACCGTGGTGGCGGCGGTATAGCCGGCCCGCTGTTCGTCGGTCGGCGTGATGTACGGAGCGATCGCGATCGCGTCGAACGCGCCCCCCATGCTCTCCACGACCCGGTTCGTCACCCACTCGACGGCGGCCCAGCCCGCCGCCACGCGGACGAGCCGCTGGCTCTGGCCGGTGAAGACGTCGCTCCAGATGTCGAGGTCGCGCTTCGCCTCGCGGCCCGCCACCTGCCAGTTGTCGAGGCCGGCGTATTCGGGCAGGCCCGTCCGCTCCTGCACCCAGTGGGATGCCTCGAAGCCCCAGCCGAAGTTCCAGATCTCGTTCGACCACTCCACGTATGCGGTGCGACCGGGCTCGAGGTGGTCGCGGACGTAGGTGGCGAAGGACCGCACGAAGCCGTCGTCGGCCATGTGCGGCATGTTGAACCACGGGTCGGCGTCGAGGTCGTTGGCGAGCTGCACCATGTATTCGAGGGCCAGGCCGTTGACGACCGGCTCGCTGGCGGTGCCCTCGGAGCCGGAGCCCTGGCGGATGTCGAAGGCGTCGCGCCGGTCGGCCCAGGTGCGGATGTCGGAACCGTTCGTCTCCTGCATCCCCATGAAGCGGATCGTCTTGAACGGCGCCAGCCGCTGGAGGAACAGCGGATGGAACGGGGAGAAGTCCGCCCCCGGCTGCCAACGCTGGCCGACGAAACGTTGCCCGCCCCAGTCGGGCATCCAGACGTTGAAGTTGCGAACCGGGTCGTTCGCGGCGGTGGCCTCGATCCGCATCAGGATGCCGGCGGCGGTGGGCGCGACCTCGAGGTCGGCGTAATTGCGGCCGGCGGCCGTCCGGCCGGTGGCGACGGTGCGGGCGTCGAAGCCGAACGTCACCGTGCCGCTGCCATCCCACTCGGCCCGATAGCGGCCCGCCGGATAGCCGCCGGCGATGTCGCGAAACATCAGCGTGCCCGCCATCTGTCGCACCGTCCGTCCGGCCGCGTCGGTCCAGGTGGCGAGCGCGGTCACGTTGCCGTCGGCGTCGAGGGAGAGCGGATGGGCGTCCCCGACGTCCCAGGTCATGTCGCCCGTGACGGTGTTGACCGCATGCACGATCCACGGCCGCGAGGCCTTGAACGCGTCGGTAAACGTCCAGGCCGGGGACCAGTCGACGATGTTTTCCAGGTTCATGCCGACCGCCATGTGGCCGTCGGCGGCCATCAGCGACCGCGATTCGAGCCGTTCGCCGGCCACGAGGCATGAGGGCCGCGCGATCAGCCCGCGCGGCTTCCGCGCGCCGCGTTTTGCGTGGTGCGGTGCATTTTCGAGCGCCTGTGGCTGGGGCGACCGGTCGGAGCAGCGGCTGTCCATGGCGGAAATCTCCCCGGAAAAGGGCGGGACCGGCTGCAGACGCGACCGCGGAGCAGCGCCGATTCCACCGCGGAGGATGACCGTGGGCAAGCCGCGTGCCGATCGGCACACCGGCCGCTTCAGAGCCCAACGTCTTTCGGTGCGGTGCGCACCCCGCGAAAAGAATCGTGCGTTTTCGGCGTGGATTGGTCGACACGGGAGCGGCTGGACGGATCGGAGTCCACTGCATAGCCGCCCCGTATTCCGACACCGACACCATCCTCCTGTGGCCAGTCGGCCGGCAGCGTCGCCGTGCCGAGACCGTGCGAGCCGCGAAACCGCCGACCGGTGGCGTTGTCGATCGTGACGGCGCGTTCGAAACCGGTCCGCCAACCGTTGATGGTCGTCACGCCCCAATACGACGGGTGATCCACTTCGTCGCCCGTCTGCCAGCCGCTCGTGATCGGGCCGCGGATGATTTTCTCGAACTCCAGTTCGGTCATCGGGCGGAGGCCGGCCCAGGCGGCGAACGTGGCACCGCAGGCCCAGGTCAATCCATGGACGTTGCGGTAGCCTCCGGCGTCGTCGGCGGCCTTGAACACGGGGCCCGCGTCCGATTCGGACCGCCCCATGATGCCCGCGCCCACCGGAATCAGCGCCGATGTCTCCACCCGCTCCAGGGGAATCGCGTTGAGAAACGCCGCGTAGTGCACGCCGATCACGCTCTTCTTCATGCAGTACAAGGCCGCGTAGCCGTTGGGAAATGCCGCCGGTATCTCACTGTTGTCCTCCGGCTGGCAGCCCGTCCGTGCCCAGAGCTTGCCCGGCTGCCGGCCGGTCGGAATCGCCCCCGGGCCGGTCACCCGGTAGGGGATGCCGTGGTCACCCGAGTTCGTGGAGAGGTGAAACCGATTGCGTGCGCTGCCGCCCCCCAGCTCGAACGGCCCTTCCGGAACGAACACCATTTCGATCCCGAATCCCTGCAGATCGACCTTCGTGGTCGGCGTGACGCCTTTCGCGGACGAGAGATCCCAGACGGCCGTGACCCCCGTGGCCTTCACCGTGCCCCAGCCGTACTCGGCCCGGCGCACGAACAGTCCCGTGAACCCGTCACTGCCGTCCGGAACGCAGAGTTCGACCCGCGTCCCGCCGGCCGCCTGACCGAAGCCGCGCGGGCTCGTCACCTTGTCGGCCGCGAGCCGGACGTGCTGCCATTCGGTCGCCCCCGCGGGCCGAGCCTTGAAGAACACCCAGGCCGCATCGTGATTCACTTCGTGCCGCCAAGAATCATTCCACGTGATGTCGAACGTGATCGTCGCGGTCGCGGCGTCGCGTGGCGTGAGTGTCACGTTCGTCACGCGCATGCTGCTCGGGTTGTCGGCGGCGCCGGCACGGGCCTCGTTCACGCCGCCGCTCCAGCCAATACCGCCCAGCAGCGCGACAGCGACGCCTCTTGCAATCCCATGGGTCAGCCATGCCAGTCGGCAACGATCGAACCTGACGCGGGACGGTTTCATCAACGCGTTCTCCGGTGGGGCTGACGGAACGGGGCGTCAGAGTTCGGGCATCGTAGGGCGTTGGTTCGCAGGCTCGCAAGTCGCCGCGTCGAGCCGGATCCGGCGGCCCTCGGCCTGGCTCGTGGCGGCGGCCTGCACGACCTGCAGGGCGCGGAGCGTGTCGTCGAGGCCGCTCATCTGTCGCACCAGGCTCGTTACCTTGCGGTGAAACTGGAGCAGCATCTGCTCCTCGATCGGCCGCTCGCCGTCGAGCGTCTCCTGGTGGCGGCCCGCGGTGTCGAACCAGACGAGGCTCGCGGGGAGGTCGATGAACGCGATGCCATGCTCGCAGGCGGCCTGGAGGGCGGCCGGGGGGCGGAAGTTCACCGCCTCCTCCCAGCACCGCGGCATGTAGTAGCCGCAACTGATCTGGGCGAGCACGCCCTCGCCCGGCCGGCCGGTCGGCGAGAAGTCGAGACTCATCATCCGGTAGTCGTCGGTCGCGGCCCCGGGCGTCTCCGCGTGCCGCACAGAGACGACGCTCGTCGGCTCGACGCCGGCCACGTAGCGGCACCAGTCGACGAGTTCCATCAGGTCGCGGGCCTCGGTCGTCCGGTCGCGCGACGGGGCCGCCGCCGGCGGCACGGACGTCGGCACGCGGCGGTGGCAGAAGAGCATCCGCGGCCTGCCGAGCCGCGTGGCGATCAGCTCCTTGAGGCGGATGGTGGCCGGTGCGTGACGGCGTGGCAGTTCGGCTACGAAGGCAATTCCCGACTCGTCCACCCGCCGGCGGAGGAGGCGGGCCTCGTCGGGATCGCAGGGGAGAGAGATCGCGGAGTAGACCGCCTTGCCGTGGTCGCAGGCGGCGAGGATCGGCGTCGCGCCATACCACTGGTCGGCGAGGTAGAGGATCGCATCGACGTCGTCGCGGGCCGCGAGCGCGCGAAAACCGTCCACGGCGACGGTGCCGAGTTCGGCTGCGGCCCGCGCCGCGCGGTGTGCCACCTGCTCGCAGATGCCGCGGACCTCGAACCGGTCGGCGAGGGCCCGGAGCGCGGGGAGGTAACGGGAGTCCCACTGGCCGCCGAGACCGACGATCCCGACACGGAGCTTCATGCCCGCCGCTCCTCGCCCGCCGTCGCCACCGCACCATGCTGGCCGTCCACCGCAGCCGGGCCGTTACAGGGGGCCGGATCCTCGTCGGCGGATGCCGCCGCCAGTTCCCGCTCGCGTCGCAGTCCCTTGTCGGAGATGTCCTTCCGGCACCAGGCGCCCTGCCAGCGGATCTCCTTGACCGCGGTGTAGGCCTGCAACTTGGCGCGGGCGAGCGTGGCCGCGGCGGCGGTCACCGCCAGCACGCGGCCGCCGTCGTTGACCACGGCCCCATCCGCCGTCCGCGTCGCCGCCTCGAAGACCTGCACGCCATCCACGCGTCGGGCGGCGTCAAGGCCGCGGATCGGAAAGCCCTTGCGGATCTCTCCGGGATACCCCTCCGACGCCATGACGACCGTGACGCTCGCGCCGGAGCGCCAGGTCGGGGGCTCGAGATCCGCCAGCCGTCGATCGACGGCGGCGTCGATGAGATCGAAGAGGCTCGACTCCAGTCGGATCAGCAGGGCCTCGCACTCCGGGTCGCCGAACCGGGCGTTGAATTCGAGCACCTTCGGCCCCTGCGCCGTGAGCATCAGCCCGGCGAAGAGCACGCCCTGGAAGGGGGACTTCGCCCGCCGCATCGCGTGAACGGTCGGCACAAGGATCCGCGCCTCGATCTCGGCGAGCATGGCGTCATCGACGAACGGCGTCGGCGTGTAGGCTCCCATGCCGCCGGTGTTCGGACCTTCGTCGCCGTCGTGCGCGGCCTTGTGGTCCTGCACCGGCGGCAGCGTGACGACGGTCCGTCCATCGGTGATCGCAAGCACGCTCACTTCGACCCCGTCGAGCAGTTCTTCGATGAGGATGCCCGATGCTGCCGCGGCGAACTGCGGGTCACTGCCGAGCGCGGCCACCGCTTCGAGGGCGGCGGCCTTGGTGCGACAGACGAACACGCCCTTGCCTGCGGCGAGGCCGTCGGCCTTGACGACGACCGGGACGTCTTCGCGGGCCTCGAGGTATTCGCGGGCGCGGGCCGGGGAACGGAACTCGCGGTACATCGCCGTGGGAACGTCGCCGCGATGGAGGATCTGCTTGCAAAACAGCTTGCTCCCCTCGATTCGCGCTGCCGCCTGCGTGGGGCCGAAGATCCGCAGGCCGGCTCCCTGGAACGCATCGACGATGCCCGCGACCAGCGGTGCCTCCGGGCCGACGACCGTCAGGTCGACCTCCCGCCGCCGGGCCAATGCGACGAGCGCCGGAATGTCGGTGGCCGGGATCGGGACGTTTTCCCCCTCGGCAGCTGTTCCGGCATTGCCCGGGGCGACGAGCACCTCCGCGCCGTCGCGGGCGAGTTTCCAAGCGATGGCGTGCTCCCGGCCACCACTGCCCACGACGAGGACACGTCGCGATCGACTCACGGTGGCCTTTCTGGTGTGCGGAAAAATGAGGACAGCGAAACCGGGGCGATCCACCGGCGACGTGTTGTAGCAGCCGGGGCCGGGTTTCGGACCGGACGGCAAAGCACGCCGGAATCCACCGCGACAGTCGACGTTGACACTTTCTACCGTCCGGATAAATTAGGGTATGGAGTTCGTGAAAAAAATCACGAACTCTGAAATTCTCGGCGAAAAATAGGTTTCGGCTGGACGGATTTTCGTTTCCGTTCAGAGGCTCTGACTTCGGGAGCGATCTCGCCCGCAGGGGATTCGATGGCTGAAAAGAAGAAGATGTCGGTGGCGGAGATCCTCGCGGCAGCCCGTGCGGCCGACGCGCAGGGGGCAGGAAAGCCCTCGGCCACTCCTTCTGAAGAGGGGGCAGCGGCTGAGCCGGCGCCGGAAAAGCCGGCTGCTGTTCGCCCAACGGTGGCCAAGCCCGGTGTCGGCGGCCGGCCGAGCGTCTCCGACATTCTCGCGATGGCGCGGTCAAAGAAGGAGGCGGAGGCAGGGGCCGCTGCGGCTGCCAAGCCAGCACCCGCGAAAGCGGCGGCCGCCAAACCCGCGGCTGCCAAGCCGACCGCCGAAAAGCCGACCGCCGCAAAGGGCGGGCCGAAGACGGGCGTGCAGCGTGACACAGCGAGTATTTTGGCTGCCGCCCGGGGTGGAGCCAAGCCTGGCCCGGTCAGCAAGGCGGAGGCTCCGCCGCGCGCCGTGCCCCGTGCCAAGCCGACGTCCGAGAAGGCCGTTTCCCCGCCCGCGACGCTCCCGGCACGGCCTGTCAAGCCTGAGCCCAAGGTGATGAAGAAGGGGGCGGACGAGGGGGACCGGCGCGGGTTTCTTGAAATCGCCCTCGGTTCGTTCATGGCAGTTGGGTTTACGGCGCTCTCGGTGACCGGAGGGCTCGCCTCGCTCGGTCTGGCGCGGTTCCTGTTTCCGAACGTCCTCGCCGAGCCCCCGAGCAAGTTCAAGGTCGGCTTCAAGGACGGGTTCCCGGCCGGCAAGGTCGAGACGAAGTACGTCCCCCAGTACGGCGTCTGGGTCGTGAATGGCGACTTCAACGGCCAGCAGCAGCTCTACGCGCTCAAGACCGTGTGCACGCATCTCGGCTGCACGCCGAGCTGGCTGGAGGCCGAGCAGAAGTTCAAGTGCCCGTGCCACGGCAGCGGCTTCTACAAGGACGGTGTCAATTTCGAGGGGCCGGCGCCCAGGCCGCTCGAGCGGTATGCGATCCGCATCGCCGACGACGGCCAGGTCGAGATCGACAAGAGCCGAACGTTCCAGGAAGAACTGGGGCAGTGGGCAGATCCGGAATCGTACGTCCCCGTGTAGGCCGCATTCGTCAGGAAGGACTGCTTTCGCATCATGGCCATCGGCGAGACCATCCGTAATTCGCAGATCTGGAAGAGCATCTTCCGCCATCCGATGCCGCTCGACCGGCGGAATCGGATCGTCGTCATGCTCACCAACTTCTTCCTCCACCTCCACCCGGTGTCGATCAAGAAGCAGGGCATCGCCCTCTCGTTCACCTGGTGCATGGGAGGGGTGACCTTCTTCCTCTTTCTGGTGGAGACGGTGACGGGCGTGCTGCTGATGTTCTATTACCGCCCCACGCTGGAATGGGCCTACAACGACATCCTCGCCCTCCGCGACGTGACGAGCCTGGGCATTCTGCGCGAGCTCCATCGCTGGGGTGCGCACGCGATGGTGATCACCACCTGGCTGCACATGTACCGCGTGTTTCTCACCGGCAGTTACAAGCCGCCGCGGGAGTTCAACTGGGTCGTGGGCGTGATCCTGCTGCTGCTGACGCTGTTGCTGTCGTTCACCGGCTACCTGCTTCCCTGGGATCAGCTCGCGATCTGGGCGATCACGGTCGGCTCCAACATGGCCCGGGCGACGCCGTTCCTCGGGTATGAAGGTCCCGGGCAGCAGCTGCTCACCGTTGGCGGCATCGACATGATCACCGACGCGTCCGACGCCCGCTTCGGCCTGCTTGGCGCCCGGTTCGTCGGCGAGGAAACGCTCAACAGGTTCTACGTGCTCCATTGCATCGCCATTCCGCTGGCGGTGGCCCTGCTTTTGGCGATTCACTTCTGGAGGGTCCGCAAGGACGGCGGCATCAGCGGTCCGCTGTGAACCGTCACCGACACCCCAGCCATGCACAACCAATTCTTTCTCGAAGACGTCGGCGGCTTTCTGGGGGGCTATTACGCCTCGCTTGCCGCCATGAACGGCGTCGCGGCTCTCATGCTCTGGCGGAAGAAGGGGCAGTCTGGCTGGGCCGTCGTCTGGGCGGCGTTCGCCGGCGCGATGATGATCCTGTCGAGCATGGCGCTGTCGCGGTCCGAGGCCCTGGTGCCGGCGCTCCCGGCAGCCGTCCGCAGTCTCGTCAATGCTCTTTCCGGCCCGGTCGTCTACACGCTCGGCACGATGGGGCTGCTCGTCGTGCTCTTCGTCTTCCGGCGGTTCTTCGTGCAGCCGATGGTGGCCTGGACGCTGTTCAACGCATCGCTCGTGGTCATGGGGTTGGCGATGGCCGACGAGAACTTCGCCGCCATCGTCATGAAGCCCGACAACGTGCCGATCGTCGGCCTCATCTTCCTGCTCGCTTTCTTCACCTGGGTGGCGACGAAGCAGGCTGTCGTCAACGACGACCGGATCGCCCAGGGCCTCCCGCCCGTCGAGAAGGAAAACGACGAGAAGGTGCTCGTCTGGCCCGACCTCGTCTACACCGAACTGATCTGCATGGTCGCGGTGGCGGCCCTGCTTCTGTTTTGGGCGATCGCCCTGCCGGCCCCGCTCGAGGAACCCGCTTCGAGCGTCAAGACGCCCAATCCGTCGAAGGCCCCGTGGTACTTCCTCGGGCTCCAGGAAATGCTCGTCTATTTCGACCCCTGGTATGCGGGAGTGGTCCTGCCGAGCCTGGTGATCTTCGGGCTCATGGCCATGCCGTACCTCGACTTCAACAAGAAGGGAAACGGCTACTATTCCATCGCCGAGCGGAAGTTCGCCTACCTGACGTTCCAGTTCGGGTTCCTCGAACTCTGGATCACGCTCATCATTCTGGGCACGTTCCTGCGGGGACCGAACTGGAACTTCTTCGGTCCGTTCGAGTTCTGGACGCCCTACAAGGTCGAGGTGCTCAACAACGTCGACCTGCCGCAGATGTTCTGGGTCAAACTCCTCAACCAGCCGCTGCCGAAGGCCCCGCAGGGGGCGAGCCAGCTCGTTCAGGCCGGCTACGTGCTGTACCGGGAACTGCCCGGCCTGCTGGCCCTCGGGGCCTACCTCGTCGTCCTGCCGCCGCTCCTGGCGGTGACGGTCTTCCGGGGTTACTTCGCCAAGATGGGCTTCATTCGCTACATGATCATGGCGAACCTGATGCTGCTCATGCTCTCGCTGCCGATCAAGATGATCCTGCGTTGGACCTTCAACCTGAAGTACATCGTCAGCATTCCGGAGTTTTCTCTCAATTTCTAGCGCCGGGCTGCGGCCTCGCGGCCGGCTTGATCCGAATCCAAACCCGTAACGCCCACCGGCCACACGCTCGACACGATGCCTGCAAACGAACAGACCTGGCGCGACCTCAAGATCCTGCACGTCGTCTTTGCCGTGTCGGCGATCCTGCTGCTGGTGGCTACGGTGCTGCTGCTCACCGCCGACCATGACCGGCCGTGGAAGAAATACGCCCGCGGATTCCGAAACCTGGAAACCTGGTCGGCTCAGGCCCGCGTCCAGGAACAGGACACGAAGGCCTACGAGGCACGGGGGCGAGAACTCGCCGACACGCTCGCCAAGGCGCGGCGGCTGATCGATCCGGCCTCGGTCGAGGACATGCTGGCGGTCGTGCGTGGGATGCCCGACGACGTCGAGGCGGCCGCCAAGGCCGAGGCCGATCTCGCCAAGGTCAAGGAAGCGGTCCAGTCCGGCTCTGCCGAGGCAGACGGTGAGAAGGCGTTTGCTGCCCGCGGCGACCTGCTGGTCAGGCTTCGCGACATCGTCAAGCGGGCCCGGTTTCGCGAGGACCAACTGGCGGGCGGCCTGAAGCTCGAAAAGGCGCAGCTCGACAAGAACCGGGCCGATTACGAACTGGCGATCGCCGACGCCGCGCCGGTCGAGCGCCAGCAGACGCTGCTCGCGATCGCCGACGCGAAGCGGGCCGACGTGGCGGCCGCGACGGACAAGTTTCAAGCGGCCAACACGTACCGGCTCACGCTGGATGCGGCGCTGCGGCGGATCACGGCCGCCGAGGACGCGGCCGCCAAGGACGTCGACGACCACCGCGGCAAGCTCGTGCAGTTGCAGAAGACGCTCGAACAGCGGCGGTCCACGGCAGGAAAGTCGCTCCTCGAGTTGCCGGTGCTCGACGCCTTCAACGGCCCGCTCAAGCCCGACCAGATCTGGCTGCCGGAACTCACCCTCAACAACAACTTCCGAGACGTGGCCCGGTTCGATCGCTGCGGAACCTGCCATCGCGGCATGGACAAGACGGTTCCCGGAGCACCGATCGACCCCGCCTATCCGGCCGCGCACGAGGTGGTGATCACGCTCCCGACACCGGCCGCGCCGCCAGAGCAACGCGAGGTCGTCGGCGACGGCAATGATCAGCTCGAGTCTGTCTACGGGTTTCGGCTCGCGGCGCAGGGGCTGTTCAACGCCGACGATCCGACTGTGGCGGTGGTCGTCCCGCAGTCGCCCGCCGCCGAGGCCGGGCTCCAGGTGGGCGACGTGATCGAGACGGTCGCCGGAGGCCTGACGCCGGCCCGGCAGATCGCCGTCGCCGGCCTCGTCGAGACGCCCGCCTGGGGAAAGCCGCTCGCCGTTCAGGTGCGGCGCGGCGTGCCGCAGCCCTACGCGACGCATCCGCGGCTCGACCTGTTCGTCGGCGATTCGAGCCCCCACCCCATGAAGTCTTTCGGCTGCACGATCTGCCATCAGGGGCAGGGAAGTGCGACCGCGTTCAAGTGGGCATCGCACACGCCGAATTCCCCGAAACAGGCGCACGAGTGGCACGACGAGCATGGCTGGTTCAACAACCACCACTGGATCCTGCCGATGCTCCCGGAGCGGTTCGAGGAGTCGAGCTGCCTGAAGTGCCACCATCAGGTGGTCGATCTGGAGCCGAGCGAGAAGTTCCCCGAGCCTCCGGCGCCGAAGCTCGTCGCGGGATACCACCTGATCCGGCAATACGGCTGCTACGGCTGCCACGAGATCAATGGCTGGGCCGGCCCCGAGAAGCGGATCGGCCCTGACATGCGGCTGCAGCCCAACTACCACGAGGTGGCCGAGTCGCTGCTCTCCGACGCGGGGCTTTCGAAGTTGGGAAGCACGGTCGAGCGTTGGGTCGAAGAGTTGCGGTCGAGCCCCGATGGCCGGGCCGCTCGCGACCGGCTCCGCGAGGTGCTCGAACGCGACGCCGCCGCCGGCGCGGAATCCAAGCTCTCCACCCGGTCGCACCAGCTCGTCTCGCTGCTCAAGGATCCCGAGACGCCGGGATCGCTCCCCAAGGTCGGGCCGTCGCTCCGGCACGCGGCAAGCAAGCTCAACTTCGACTGGACGTACGCCTGGCTGCGGAACCCGCAGGACTTCCGTCCCTCCACGAAGATGCCCCGGTTCTTCGGACTCTGGGACCACCTCGAAGGGAAGGGGCTGGAGGAGTCGAAGCGGTACGAGCCGCTCGAGATCAGGTCGATGATCCACTACATCGCTGCGGCCAGTGCGCCGTTCGAGTACGTGCCCCCGCATGCCGGGATCACGGCTGCCGCCGACGTCGACCGCGGCAAGAAGGTGTTCCAGTTGCGGGGTTGCCTCGCCTGCCACCAGCATGCCGACTTCCCCGAAGCGACGAGCACCCACGGGCCGAACCTGTCGCGGATCGGTGCCAAGCTGGCCGGCAACCCACGAGGCAAGGACTGGCTTTACAGTTGGCTGCGGGAGCCCGCCAAGTATCATCCGCGGACGCTCATGCCCAACGTCCTGCTCGAGCCGGTCAAGCTCGCCGACGGCACCGTCAGCGACCCCGCCGCCGACGCCGTCGCCTATCTGATGACGTCCACCGAGGGCTGGAAGCCGGAGAACGTTCCGGCGGCCGGCTCGCTGACGGAAGCCGAGCGGGAAGCGCTCGGCGAACTGGCGCTGATGTACCTGGAGGAAAGGTTCCCCGCCGCCCGCGCCAAGGACGTGCTGAAACGGGGCCTGCCTCCGCAGCTCTCCAACCTGCAGGGGGACGAGCGGATGCTCGTCGGTCTCGACGGCGCGGGCCGCGACGCCGTGCTGCTGACCTATGTCGGCAAGAAGACGCTCGGGAAACTCGCCTGCTATTCGTGTCACGACATTCCGGGATTCGAGGATGCCAAGCCGGCCGGTGCCGCACTTGCCGACTGGGGCCGCAAGGATCCGTCGCGAATCGCGTTCGAACAGGTGTCGCACCATGTCATCGACCAACTGGGTGGGCATCATGGCCATGGGGGCAACGCCGCCGACGGCCACGGCCACGGCGAGGGCCATGCACCCAAGTCGGGAGCTATCGCCGGAGATACAGCCCTCGATCCCGATCTGGCTTATGCCCGGACGGGCGAATCGCACCACTTCGATCCGGAAGCGGTCGACCCGGACACCGGCTTTTTCGTGCAGAAATTGCTCGCCCATGAGCGGGAGGGCTTCCTCTGGCAGAAATTGCGGGCGCCCCGGAGTTACGACTACAAGAAGGCGGAGAACAAGAAGTACAACGAGCGCTACCGGATGCCGCAGTTTCCGTTCGACGCGAAGCAACGGGAGGCGGTGATGACGTTCGTGCTCGGGCTCGTGTCGGAGCCGCCGGCGACGAAGTACGTCCACCGGCCGTCACCGCGGGAGGAGGCCCGGCTGCACGGGCTGGTCGTCGCCGAGCAGTACAACTGCGGCGGCTGCCACGCCCTGGAGATGGACCGCTGGGATGTTCGCTACAAGCCGGGATCACTCGGGGAAACGCCGACGATTTCCGGGTATCCGTTCCTGGCGCCCCACTTCACCGAGCCGCAGCTCAAGGCCGCCCTGACGACGGACCGGGCCGGTCGCCGCCGGGCCACGCTCGTCGGCATGCCGATGCTCGATGACCGGACGGGACGGCCGCAGGAAGTCGACGAGGATGGGCAGGCGATCGAGCCGGATGACTCGGAGTCGAAGGTCTTCCGTCCCTTCATGCTCTGGCGCGATGCGATCGTCGACGGCAAGCCGTGGCCGGTGGGCAGCCGCAATATTTCCGTGCCCGATGATGCAATCCAGGCGGGGCGACACTATCCCGGCAAGGGGGGCGATCTCGCCCGGCTCTTGTACCCCGTGGTGATCGCCGACGAAAAACAGAACAACCCGGCGGTCAAGGGGGATGACGCCTGGGGCTGGCTGCCTCCGCCGCTGGTGGGCGAGGGGCGAAAGGTGCAGTCCGCCTGGCTCCACAAGTTCCTGCTCAACCCGCAGACGATCCGGCCGCCGGCCGTGCTGCGGATGCCGAAGTTCAATTTCCACTCGTCGGAAGCGGCGGTCCTGGTCAACTACTTCGCCGCCGTGGACGGCGTCGATTCCTACACATACGACCCGCGGCTGGACGTCGGTTCGCTCGCCGAGACGGAGCGGCGATATCCGGGTCATCTCGACGACGCCCTGAAGATCGTCCGCAACAACAACTACTGCATCAAGTGCCACCTGCTCGGCGACGAAATGCCGGCCGGGGCGAGCATCAAGGCGCTGGCGCCCCAGTTGGCCAACGTCCACGAACGGCTCCGGCCCGACTACGTCCACAACTGGATCGCCAACCCGAAGCGGTTCCTCCCCTACACGGGCATGCCGGTCAACATCCCGTTCGACCAGCCCGTGAGCCAGGATCTCTACAAGGGCACGAGCGAGCAGCAGGTCGATGCGCTCACCGACCTGCTCATGTACTACGACGAATTTGCGAAGCGGAGACTGGCCGGTCGTCGCGAGCCGGCTCGGCCGGTTGCGGCCCCTGCCCAGTCGGCGGCGCCGCCGTCGGACGTGCCGCCGCGGGCCGCCCGCCCCGATCCTGCGGGCAGACCGGCGGCGAGCACGAAGGCTGCCGAACAGTCGTCCCGAATTCGACTGGCACTACAATGATGCAGGTCTCTCGAGACCCGGTACGCAGCCTGCCTCACCCACCAACCCGGAGGTCACCCATGACCGCTCGCCCGTGGATCTGGATTTTCGCCGTGCTCTGCTGCATGGCCTCCCTGCCGGCCGCCGCCGAGGAATGGGGGACGGTCAAGGGGAAGTTCAAGTTCAAGGGGGCGCCGCCGAAGGCCATGGAGTTGAACGCGAACGACCCCGTGTGCGGCAATCCGAAACTGACCAGCGAGGAACTCGTCGTCGGCGCCGACGGCGGCATCGCGAACGTCGTCGTCTTTGTGCGGAGCAAGGACGTCAAGGTGCATCCCGACGTTGCCGCCGCCGCAAAGAAGCCGGTGGTGCTCGACAACAAGGGTCTGCGGTTCGAGCCGCACGTCGTCGCCGTGCAGACCGGCCAGGACCTGGAGATCCTCAATTCGGACAAGTGTGGTCACAACAGCAACGTCACCCCGCTCAAGAACGATCCGTCGAACAACCTGATTCCGGCCGGGGGCAAGTCAACGCTCAAGTTTTCCGCCGAGGAATCGGTGCCGGTGCCCGTGGCCTGCAACGTCCACCCGTGGATGAAGGCGTATGTCGTCGTCCGCGGCAATCCGTACACCGTGATCTCGCAGCCGGACGGGTCGTTCGAACTCAAGAACCTGCCGGCCGGTGAACTGGAACTCGCCTTCTGGCACGAGAAGGCCGGGTTCCTCAAGACCGTGACGATCAAGGGGAAGGAAGAGAAACTCTCCAAGGGCAAGAAGCCGGTGAAGGTCACGGCCGCCGGCGAGGATCTCGGCGAAATCATCGTGGAGATGGAGACAAAATAGCGGCCATGCGGACACGCCTCGACATCACCCGCTGCTGCGGACTCGTGCTCGTCGCCTTCGGGGTCGCCGGCTGCGGCCAGCCGCGGGTCGCCGCGCCCGTCGCCGACCTCGCCGCCGTCGAACGGCTCCGCGGCGTGCTCGGCTCCGCGGCCGCTCCGGCGGCTGACACTGCCGCAGAGTCCACCCCCACGGGCACCGGCTGGGGGACGCTCAAGGGCCGGTTCATCTTCACCGGCACGCCCGGCGAGCCGCAGCCGCTCAAGGGCGTGGCCGAGAAGAACGTCTGCTCGAAGGACGGCAAGGATCTCGTCGACAGGTCTTTGCTCGTCGATCCATCGACGAAGGGACTCGCGAACGTCGTGATCTTCGCCCGCAAGACGTCGCGGGTGAAGGAGGCGGCAGCCGCTGCCAAACTCACCTTCGACCAGAAGCACTGCGAGTTCCTTGCCCCAGTGTTCGCGGCCCGCGTCGGCCAGCCGGTCGACATCCGCAACAGCGATCCGATCGGCCACAACACGAACATCGAGGGGACGAGCTTCAACCAGTTGATCCCCGCGGGCTCGGGTGCCGCCTACGCACCGGAGGTCGAGTTCGGAATGCCGAAGAAGATCACCTGCAACATCCACCCGTGGATGAAGGCCTACGGGATCTTCCGCAAGGACGGCTACGTCGCCGTCTCGGCCCTCGACGGCACGTTCCAGATTCCCGACCTCCCGGCCGGAGAGACGATCGAATTCCAGGTCTGGCACGAACGGGCCGCGGCGGCGGGCAACGTGCTCGGCCTGCAGAAACCGGAGCTCAAGTGGACGCCGAAGGGCCGCTTCCAGGTGCGACTCGAGGCCGACGAGGTGAAGGACCTGGGCACGATCGAGGTGCCGGGCACGGCGATCGGCGGCTGATGCCGACCAGCGTCCCGGATCGACACGGATCACGACCATGAAACATGCTTCTCGCAACCCCGCCACCAGTGGCATCCGCGCGGTCTCCCTCCTCCTCGCGTCCTGCGGCCTCGCCGCGGCCGTCGGCTGCGGGGCCAACCCGCCGGCCGCGTTCCGGGCGAACCTCGTCGAGTCGATGATCGAGTCGACGAAGCAGCCGCTGACGTCCGATCAAGAGCGGCAGGTGGCCACGATCCTGGAGGCGATGTTCGGCACGCCCGACGCCCCGGTGGCACTCCCTGAGTCGGGTCTCGACGGCGCGAAACTGCGGCTCGCGGCAGGCCCGGTTCGCAGCGACATCGTCGGCCGCAAGAACGGCCTGTATCGCGAGCACTGCGCCCACTGCCACGGCATCACCGGCGACGGCATGGGGGCCACGGCGGCGTTCCTCAATCCGTATCCGCGGGACTATCGGCCCGGGCAGTTCAAGTTCAAGAGCACCGAGCGCGGAGCGCGACCGACTCACGACGACCTCGTGCGGATCCTCCGAAACGGCATTCCGGGGAGCTCGATGCCGTCGTTCACGCTGCTCTCCGACGTTCAGCTCGACGCCCTGGCGGAGTACGTCAAGTATCTGAGCATCCGCGGCGAAACGGAGATCGCACTGACGCGGGCGTTCCTCGAACTCGATGACGACGCTCAGGGCAAGCTCCCCGAGACCCGGGAGTTCCTCGTTGACGAGACGCTCGCGGCCATCGCCGGCAAGTGGCGGGCCGCTGCCGGCGAAACGATTCCCGTCCCCGCAGCCCCGGACGTGTCGGAGCCTGAGGCGCTCGCCGCGTCGATCGCCAAGGGGAAGGAACTGTTCTTCGGCGACCGGGCCAACTGCGTGAAGTGCCACGGCATCACGGCGCTCGGTGACGGCGTCGTCAACGACTACGACGACTGGACCAAAATGGGGGTGATCAAGCTGCAGGAGGGGCTGCGGTCGGTGTCCGATGCCGCCCTGCTGGCCCGGGGCCGGCAGGTTATCGCCGGCGACGCGCTGGAGCCGCGGCCGATCATGCCGCGGAACCTGCGGCAGGGCATCTACCGCGGCGGCCGTCGGCCCCTCGATCTCTACTACCGGATTCATGCGGGCATCAATCACGCACCGATGCCGGCCGCCAAGGGCACCGTGGCACCCGAGGACATCTGGCACATCGTCAACTACATCAAGTCGCTCCCCTACGAGACGGAGACGGCGCCCCCCGGCGACCGTCCCCTCGCGGCCCGCGACCGGTTCTGATGTCGACCCCTGAGCAACGAGCACGACCCATCCAGTCGGGAGCAACGCAGTGAGCCGCATCTCGGGAATGTTCTGGGCCCTCCTGTTCCTGGCCGTGCCGGTCCTCGGCGTGGCGACGTTCGTGGTCTTCCCGCAGATCCGCGGCCACTGGCTGCCGCAGGATGTGTCGTCCCACGGCGGCGAGATCGACCGGCTCTTCTACTTCATCCTCGCCCTCACGGGCGTGGTGTTCGTGGCCACCGAGTCGCTGCTGTTCTGGTTCATGTGGAAGTACGACCGGGCGAACGTGAAGGGGCCCGCGACCTACGTGCAGGGAAGCCATACGCTCGAGGTGGTGTGGACGATCATCCCCGCGGCCACGCTCCTGTTTCTCGCCATCTACCAGATGAACGCCTGGGCCGACGTCAAGATGCGTCGTCCGCTGATGGATCCGACCGTCGAGGTCATCGCCCGGCAGTGGGAATGGCGGTTCCGCTATCCCGGTCGCGACGGCAAGCTCGGCACGGCCGACGATCTGTTCGGATCCAACGACGTCCACGTGCCGATGGACGAGGACGTGCTCGTGCAGCTCAAGTCGATGGACGTGCTCCACAGCTTCGCGCTCCCCGAACTGCGGATCAAGCAGGACGCGGTGCCCGGCATGAAAATTCCCGTCTGGTTCAAGGCCACCAAGCCAGGCCAGTACGAGATCGTCTGCATGGAGCACTGCGGCGCCCGGCACTACGCCATGAAGGGGCGGCTGACGGTGGAATCGCGGGCGGAGTACGAGGCCTGGCTGGAGCGGAAGTACGCCGAACAGGAGGCGACCCAGGCGGCGCCGGTGGCCGAGGCCCCGGACGCCGAGGAGTGACGGGGCAGGGGAGCGGGTTTCGGAGCTGATACGGGCGGATCGACAACGGCGAACGAGGAGGCAAGTGTCATGAGCATCGCGACCACGACCGAGACGCACGGTAGCACCGTGGTGCGGCCGGCCCGCAAGGGGCCGACCGTCTCCGAGTTCCTCTCGACCTACGTCTTTTCCAAGGACCACAAGGTCATCGGCCTGCAGTTCCTGTTCTCGACGCTGCTCTGGTTCCTCGTCGGCGGTCTGCTCGCACTGGCCGTCCGCTGGCAGGTGGCCTGGCCGTGGTCGCCCGTGCCGGTGCTCGGGAAGCTGTTTCCGATGGAAGGCGGGCAGATGTCGCCCGAGTTCTACACGATGCTGTTCACGATGCACGCCACCGTGATGATCTTCCTCGTCATCATCCCGATTCTTGCCGGCGCCTTCGGCAACTTCCTCATCCCGCTGATGATCGGCGCCGACGACATGGCGTTTCCGACGCTCAACATGCTCTCGTACTGGTTCATGTGGCCGGCCTTCATCGCCTTCGGGGCGAGCTTCTTCGTCGAGGGGGGCGCGGCGTCCGGCGGCTGGACGAGCTACCCGACGCTGTCCACGAGCGTCGCCTCGGCTCCCGGGAGCGGCATGGGGCAGACGCTGTGGCTGGTCGGCCTGACGTTCGTCGGCGTGTCGAGCATGCTCGGCAGCGTCAACTACATGACGACGATCATCCTCATGCGCGCCCCCGGGCTGACGATGTTCCGCCTGCCGATGACGATCTGGGCGATGTTCATCACCGCCGTCCTCCAGGCCTTCGCCCTGCCGGTGCTGACCGCGGCCGGCTTCATGCAACTCTTCGACCGGACGCTCGGCACCGGATTCTTCTCGCCCGAGGGGAACGTGATCAACAACGCCGTCCCCGGGGCGGGGGGCGGCCAGCCCCTCCTCTGGCAGCACCTATTCTGGTTCTACAGCCATCCGGCTGTGTACATCATGATCCTGCCGGCGATGGGGATGGTGAGCGACATCCTCACCTGCTTCGCCCGCAAGCCGCTGTTCGGCTACCGGCCGATGGTCTACTCGGTGGCGGGCATCGCCGGCCTGGGCTTCATAGTCTGGGGCCACCACATGTTCATGTCGGGCATGAACCCGGCCCTCGGGATCACGTTCATGGTGTCGACGATGATGATCGCCCTGCCCAGCGCCGTGAAGACCTTCAACTGGCTGGGGACGATCTGGGGAGGGAGGATCGAGTTCACGACGTCGATGCTCTTCGCCCTGTCGTTCGTGTCGATGTTCATCATCGGCGGGCTGTCGGGGATCTTCATGGCCGCCACGCCGGTCGACATCTTCATTCACGACACGTACTTCATCGTCGCCCACTTCCACTACGTGCTGTTCGGCGGCACGGCGATGGGCGTCTGGGCGTCGATCTACTTCTGGTTCCCGAAGATGTTCGGGCGGATGATGAACGAGCGCTGGGGCAAGGTGCACTTCCTGCTCACGTTCCTGTTCCTCAACGGCACGTTCTTCACGATGCACATCCTCGGGGCGGTCGGCTTCCCGCGCCGCTACGCCGACGCGTACCACTACGAACTGTTCCGCAACCTCCAGCCCCTCAACGCCTTCATGACCTGGTGTGCCATCGGCATGGTAGCTTCGCAGGTGATCTTCGCCGCCAACTTCGTCTGGAGCATGTTCTACGGGCCGCGGGCCGGGCGGAATCCCTGGAACGCCAACACGCTCGAGTGGTCTGCGCCGAGCCCGCCGGGGCACGGCAACTTCGACTTTCAGCCGGTCGTGTACCGGGGCCCGTACGAGTACTCGGTGCCGGGCATGGACAAGGACCACCTCATGCAGACCGATCCGCCGAACGAGGCTGCGGCCCGGGCGGCGGTGGCGGCACACTGATCCGTCCACATGTCGTCTTCGTTGATTCTGAAAGTCGAACCGCCCAAGCCGCCGGGGGGGCGGTGAAAGCCTCGGCTTCGGAGGCGAGGATACGCCAACTCGCCTCTGCTTCCACCGCCCCCCCGGCTCCTTCATCCAAAGGCAGACAGTCACAACGCCGTCCGCATCGAGGCAACGGAAAGAAGTTCGATTCGTCCGTCTCCCCACCATGTTCACCCGCCCTCTCAACTGGACGCACCTGGTCGCCTGCCTGCTCGTGGCGGTGACGGCGGTGCTGCTCTGCTTCGGGGCGCTGGTCACGACCTACGAAGCCGCGATGGCCGTGCCCGACTGGCCGGCCACCTACGGCCACAACATGTTCCTGTTTCCGCTCGCTGACTGGCTCGGCGGCCCATGGGACCTGTTCCTCGAGCATGGCCACCGGCTGCTCGGAGCGGTCGTCGGCCTGCTGTCGCTCCTGCTCGCCGCGGTCGTGTGGCGGAGCGGGCAGAGCCCGGCCGTGCGGTCGCTGGCCGTGGCTGCCGTAATCCTCGTGATCGCCCAGGGGGTGCTCGGCGGAGCCCGCGTGCTGCTGGACGACAAGACCGTGGCCAAGGTCCATGCCTGCACAGGTCCGCTGTTCTTCGCCGTGGCCACGGCGATCGCCGCGCTGACGCGGCGGTCGGTCGCCTGCAGCGCGGTGTCGTCACGGCAGCCGGCCGTGCAGCCCCCGCAGCCGCGGGCCGTGGCCGCCGCCACGGGTGCGGTGGCCCTCGTCGTCGCCGCCTACGTGCAGCTCGTGGCGGGGGCCCAACTCCGGCACCTCGACGCGGCGGTCGATCCCCTCACCTTCCGCTGGCTCGTCGGCTTCCACGTCGCCGGGGCCGTCGTCGTGACGCTGCTTTCCGCCCTGCTCGCCTGGGCGAACGGCGACAGGCCGTCCGCCGCCCGTCGCTGGGCGTGGCTGATCGCCGGCCTCGTCGTCTGCCAGATCCTGCTCGGCTGCGGGGCGTGGGTCGTGTCGTGGGGGCTGCCATCGGGCCTGCTGCCCGACGCGTGGCGGCTCTCCGAGGCACTCCGGGCGCGAAGCCCGGCCGCGGCGGCGGTCGTCACCGGCCACGTCGTTCTCGGCATGCTGATTCTCGGCGGCGCGGTCGTGCTCTGGATCGTGGGCGGCGGCCTCCGCGACGCGACGCCCGCGCGGATCGCGGGATCGCGCCGGCCGCGGGGGGTGTTCGCATGACGCCTCCGCAGCAGGTCGCCGTCGCGGTGCCGGCCGGTGTCGGCCCCGTCGAAGTCGGCCGCGGCGACGTCGCGGTCGGCCGCGGGCGATGGGCCCTCGTCGCCGACGATGTCGCCAGGCTCGTGCGCCCGCGCATAGCGCTGCTGGTGCTTGCCACCGTGGCGTCGGCCTTCTGGCTCACGGCCGGTCGGCCCGCGACCGCCGCCGGCCTGCTCTGGCTGCTCGCCGGCACCGCACTCGTCGCGGCCAGTTCGAGCATCGCCAACCAGATTCTCGAGCGGCATGCCGACCGGCTCATGCCGCGCACCGCCGAGCGGCCGCTGGCCGCGGGGCGGCTGGGCGTGGGAGTGGCCTGGATCGCGACGCTGCTCCTGCTCGTCGTCGGCACTCTCGTCTGCATCCTCGCCGGCGGCTGGCAGGCGGCCGCGGCGGCCGTGGCCACCTGGCTCGTGTACGTGATCGCCTACACGCCGCTGAAGAAGATCACGCCGTTGAACACCGCCGTCGGCGCGGTCGCCGGGGCTCTGCCGGTGGCGATCGGCTGGCTGGCCGCCGACGGCCCGTCCCGGCTCGCCGCCGGGGAACCGCGGGGCGCGGTGGCCGCGGCGGCGCTCGGCGCCGTGCTCTACCTGTGGCAGTTTCCCCACTTCATGGCGATCGCCTGGCTCTACCGGCGGCACTACGCCGCGGCCGGCATGAAGATGCTCACCGTCGTCGATCCCTCCGGCCTGCGGGCGGCGGGGCAGTCGCTGGCCGCCGCCCTGGCGATGATCCCGGCGAGCCTCGCCCTGGCCGTGCCCTCGGCCAGCGTCCGCCTGTTCGCGGCGGCGGCAGCGGCCTCGATCGTCTATGCTCTGGCCTCGGTCCGGTTCGCCGTCCGCCGCGACGACGCCTCGGCCCGGATCCTCCTGTTCACGTCCCTGGGGTCCCTGCTCGGCCTGCTGATCGCGGCCGTGGCCTGGGGCCGGCCCGTCTGACCCTCGTTCCGGACCACCGACCATGCACTCCTCCGCCGCATCGATTCACCACGGCCACTCCGACCACGGGCATGCCCACGGCGACGGGCATGGGGATGGCCACGGCCATCACGGTCATCTCACGCTCCAGTACCAGCCCGGGCTGCCGTTGTCCCGCGGCAAGCTGATCATGTGGCTCTTCCTGTCGACGGAGATCATGTTCTTCGCGGCCCTGCTCGGGAGTTACGTCGTGCTCCGCTTCGGCGCCGCCGTCTGGCCCAAGCCGCACCACGTCCATCTGTCCGAGCCGATCGGGGCCTTCAACACGTTTGTGCTCATCTGCTCCAGCGTGACGATCGTCCTCGCGCTGGAGGCGGCGCGGGCCGCGAAGACCGGCCGGGCGAAGTTCTGGATGCTCCTCACGCTCGTCCTCGGTTCCCTGTTCCTCGGCATCAAGGCCTACGAGTACAAGGCGAAGTTCGACCACGGCATCTATCCGGCATCCCCGCGCGGCCTGATCCACGAGCGGCCCGACCTGCCGTACGGCTCGGCCGTCCGTGCCCGGCTGGCGGAACTGCGGCAGGTGCCGGCCGGGCAGTTGCCCGCGGTAGTGCGGCTGCCCACCGACGACGACTGGAAGAAGGGCACCACGTCGCCAGACGGGGTCTGGTCACCGCTTCCGGAACCCGACATCGATCTTCTCAAGCGGCTCGACGAGCTGCCCGCCGACAAGCTCTCCGCCCCCCAGCAGTCGGCCCGTACCAACCTGCAACTGGTGCAGAAGATGCTCGCCGACCGGGACCAAGGCACCTACGACATGGCGGTGGTCGCCGACCAGATCATGCCGCTGCCGACCGGCCATGCCGGCGGCGATCACGGCGGCGGCCATGGCGGGCATGCCGTCGGCTTGAACGACACGTTCCCCTGGCTGCGGCTCCCGATCGTCATCCCCGGCGGCAACATGTGGGCCAGCACCTATTTCCTGCTTACCGGTTTCCACGCCGTCCACGTGCTCGTCGGCCTGATCGTGTTCGCGATCCTGCTCGGCTACACGCTCGGCCCCAAGAATGCGGCGATGATCGAAAATGCCGGCCTGTACTGGCACTTCGTCGACCTCGTCTGGATCTTCCTCTTTCCCCTCCTGTACCTCTTCTGAAGCGGCACCAGACATGAGCCACCACGACCATCACGAGCACGGCCCGATCACCCGTCCCGGCGGCACGGCCGACGACCCCGGGCACGGCCACGACGATTCCCACGGCGGGCACGAGGAGCATCACGGCGGGCTCGGCACGTACCTCGCCGTGTTTCTCGCCCTGTGCTTCCTGACGAGCATGTCGTTCCTGACCTTCACCGCCTACTGGCCGTGGCGCGACCAGCCGCAGGTCGGCTGGGCGTTCATGATGGCGGTGTCGTGCACGAAGGCGATGCTCGTGATCCTGTTCTTCATGCACGTCCTCTGGGAGGCGAACTGGAAATACGTGCTCACGATCCCGGCGGCGATGATGGCGGTGTTCCTGGCGATCATGCTCATCCCCGACATCGGCATGCGAAACCGGATGATCTCCCAGGAACGAGCGGTCCACATGGCCCGGCCGGCCGACGTCTCCCTCCTCGAGCGGGCCGGTGCCCAGCATGCCGGCGAAGCCGCCGCCGCCCACTGACCAGGGATTCACCTCGGGGCCACCCCATGCAGTCGTTCGGCAGCTGCGGTCTCCCGCTGCTCGCGGCCCTCGTCGCAGGCGTGCTCGTGGCAGGTTGCGGCCGGCCGTCAGGTCCGGTCACCCCGGCGGCCCAGGTCACGGTCGGCAAGCCGATCGCCGAGGGACCGGGTCTGGTGAGCGTCGGCGAAGCGCCCTTCAAACTCATCGACCAGCGCGGCAAGGAGTTCGACTCCGCCCGGCTCGCCGGCAAGGTGTGGATGGGAAGCATCTTCTTCGCCAATTGTCCCGGTCCGTGCTTCCGTGAGAACCAGGCCGTGGCCGAGATTCTCGCCGAGATCGAGAATCCCGACTTCGTGGCGCTGAGCCTGACCTGCGACCCGGAGAACGACACGCCCGCCGTGCTCCTGCGCTACGCGGAGCGGTTCGCGGCCGACACGGACCGCTGGAAATTCCTCACCGGCGACATCGACGTCCTCCGGCGTGTGGGGCAGAAGACGTTCGGCCTGACGGTCGAGGTCGGCGTGCACTCCGAGCGCGGCGTCGTCTTCGACCGGCAGGGGCGGCTGCGCGGCGCCCATCACCTCCTCGATCCGCTGGAACTGGCGAAGCTCAAGAAACTGATCCGCACCGTGCTCGCCGAGAAGGACGCCGTCCCGGCGGCCGGCGCCGCGGCATCCCCGGAGCCCGCCGGGGCGACGCCATGACCATGTCCCTCGTCCTGCCGCTGGCCGTGCACCCGTTGGCGACGCTCAACGCCCTGCTCAACGCCCTGGCTGCCGTGCTCCTCGTGACGGGCTGGCTGCTGATCCGCCGCGGCAAGGTCCGCGGCCATCGCAAGGCCATGACGGCGGCGTTCATAGTCTCGACGGTGTTCCTCGTCTCCTACCTGGCCCGCTACGCCATCGAGGGGACGCACCGTTTCGCCGGCCCGGAAGGGGTGCGGCCGGTCTATCTGGCGATTCTCCTCACCCACGTGCCCCTGGCGGCGCTGGTGCCCATCCTCGCCCTGCGGATGTTCTTCCTCGCCTGGAAGGGCCGGTTCGACGCCCACCGCCGGCTGGGGCGGATCACCCTGCCGATCTGGCTCTACGTCTCGGTCACCGGGGTGGTGATCTATCTGATGCTGTACGTGCTCTTTCCCGGCGCTGCCCTATAATGAGTTCATGAAGACCCGGTTTGCAGCCCTTCTCGCCATCGCCTGCATCGCTCTCGTGGCGGCCGATGCGGTCGGCTGCCCCAACTGCAAGGATGCGGTCAACACGTCGGACCCCGACGGCCTGAACATGGCCCGGGGCTACTTCTACAGCATCCTCCTCATGCTGGCGATGCCGTTCACGCTGGTCGGCAGTTTCGGCTGCTACGTCTGGCGGGAGATGCGTCGCCAGGAACGGAGCCGTGCCGGCCGGCAATAGTTTCGGCCCCGGTCGGTGAACAGGGTGTCGTCATGAATGCCGACGCGGACGGGGACGATCTGACGCGGGACGCAGCCGGCCAGTCCGGTCCCCGGCCGCGGAACTACCTGGCGAGCCGGGAACGGCGCCGGATTTTCTGGATGTTCATGCCCCCGGCCGTTGCCGCCGTGCTCCTCGTCGGCTGGCTGGAAAGGCTCTGGTCCCCGGCCGCGAACGTCCCCGCGCCCGGCCGCTTCGACACCGTGCTGGCGAACGATCCGCGGCCGGCGCTCGCTCCCGGCGACGTGCTCATCGAACAGCCGACCGAGCCAGAGCAGGTTCCGGCGACCGCAGACAAGCTTTCGGCGGCTCCCGAACTGCTCGCCCAGATCAAGGATGATTCCCTCCATCGCAGCGAGGAGTTGCCGGCCTGGATCCAGACCTTCCTCACGCTGCGGTCGTCCGATCGAAAGGCCCTGCGTGCCGCCGCGCAACCGGTCGCGTTCGGGGAACTCTTCGGTCAGCCACGGTCGTTTCGCGGCCGTCCCGTGCGGTTCTCGGGCAAACTCCACAGTCTCGAAAGGCGCAGAGCTCCCGCCAACGACTACGGCATCGAGCACTACTGGGAATCGTGGATCGAGCCGGCGGACGGCGGGACGGAGCCGATCGTCGTGCATTCCCTCGACGGGCCGGCGGAACTGCAGCCCTCGGGCCGGCATACGCCCGTCGACGTCGAGGGCTACTTCTTCAAGAATTTCGCCTATCAGGCCCGGGATCACCAGATGCGTCGGGCCCCGCTCGTGCTCGCGGCCGTGCTTTCCCGGCGGCCGGATCCGCCGCCGTCCGCCGTGGCCTATCACGGAGGGTGGCTCCTCGGCTACGCGTTGCTGGGGGTGGTCGTGGCGACCGTGGCGATCGTGATGGGCTTCGGACTCGGCCTCGTCGGTCCGCAGGATCGGCACCGGCCGGTCGCGGATCCCGCCGATCTGGAGGCGACGCTCGCCGGGGCCGATATCATGACCGCTTCCGAAGCCCTGCAGCGGCTGGAGGCGGACCACCGGTCCGCCGATCGGGACCTGGTCGCGAAGGCTCCGCCACCATCACCATGAGGACATCGATGCCCAGTCTTCCCGCCGCCGCGCCGCGGCCCCGCCGCGTCGCCGGCGGCCTCGTCCTGCTGCTCGCGGTGCTCGGTGCCGTTTTCACCGCCCGGGCCGAGACCCGCGATGTCGCCACGTTTCTCACCGATGGCATGCTCGACCGGCAGCAGCGACGCGTGCTCGAGGAGCCGGGAGAGTGGACCGATGCCAAGCAACGCATGCTGATCCGCGTGCTCGCCACCCTCGACGTCCCCGCACCGCTGATGATTCCCTGGAAGGATGCGGCCAGCGATCTGGCCGCACGTGGAGCGGAGGTCGCCGACGCCTTGGTCCGCGTCCGCGGACGGGCCACGTTCGTTGCGGAGCTGCCCTTGACCGACGAGCAGCGGCTGCTCGCCGGCGGCAAGCCGGTCGACCTCGTGAGGATCGTGTCGGCCGATGGCGTCGCGGTGGACGTGGCGACCCGCCGCGGGCCGCGGTCGTGGCCGCGCTGGCAGGTCATCGACGAGCCCGCGGAGGTGGTCGGCCTGCCGCTGGCAACGGCGGGGGGGCCGCGTCCCGCCCCGGCCGATGCCGCGGCGACCGCCTGGCCCGGGCAGCCGGCGGCCCTGCTCCTCGCGGCCGATGGCGTGGCCTGGCATCCGGACACGCCGCTCGGCAGGCTCGGCATGGACTACTCCCTGTTCGACACCGTCGAGGACGGCGGCCGGATCAAGGCGGGAGACAATCCGGCCCTGTTCGCCCTGCTCGCCGCGGCCGGCCGCCCGGAAGCGGCCGCCGTCCGTGGCCTGGAACTGACGACCGACCGCATCCTCCCGCTGATCGATCCGCGGCAGAAGTGGTTCGCCGGGCATCGTGGCGACGCGGTCACGGTCACGGGCATCGCCCGCCGTGCGACCCGGGTCGCGATCGACGAGCCGGTGCGGCAGCGGCAGGTCGGTGCCGACCACTACTGGGAAGTGTTCGTGTTCGCCGACACGCCGCTGCTCAAGGTGAACGACCGCGTTCAGGACGACTATCCGTTCGTGTGCTGCGTCCGCAGCCTGCCGGCCGGGTTTCCCGGCGGCGATCGCATCAGCGAGCGAGTGAGCGTGACCGGATTCGCCCTCAAGCGGTACGGCTACCCGCTGCCCGATCTCGACATCTCGTCGTCGCAGGGAGACCGGGAGACCCGCGGCCAGAGGATGGAAACGGCGCTTCTGGTCGGGGGCACGCCGGTCTGGGAGCGGCCCGCGCCCGTCGTCGACGGCCGCGGCCTGTCGACGATCTTCGCGATGCTGGCCGCGGCGGTGGGTCTGCTGCTCGCCTTCGGCGCCTGGCGCATGCAGCGCGATGCCGGCCGGGCCGCGGCCCGCAAACGGGCGCAACTGCCCGACCGACTCGAACTGCCGGACGACCGTCGCTGACGCCGCGGCGGGCGCCGGCGCGGGGCCGCGGCCCGTCAATCCCGGCAGCCGCCGCCGGCCCTTCCCCACGGGCTCCGGCTGCCTTCTGATGGCGGGCCCGACGACCACGATTTTTCCCCTCGGAGTTTCACCCCATGCGACGTGCGAAGATCTCGATCATCGGTGCCGGCAACGTCGGCGCCACCACCGCCCACTGGTGCGCGGCCGCCGAACTCGGCGACATCGTCCTGCTCGACATTCCGGCCACCGAGGGCATGCCGGCCGGCAAGGCGCTGGATCTGTTCGAGTCGTCCCCGATCATGGGCTTCGACTCCCGGCTCGTCGGCACGACCGACTGGGCTGACACGGCGGGGAGCGACGTGGTGGTCGTGACCGCGGGGATCGCCCGCAAGCCGGGCATGAGCCGCGACGACCTGCTGTCCACCAACGCCAAGATCGTCGGCGACGTCGCGGCCCGCATCCGCGACACGAGCCCGCAGTCCGTCGTGATCGTCGTCTCCAATCCGCTCGACGCGATGGTGCAGCGGACCTTCCAGGTCACCGGCTTCCCGGCCGCCCGCGTCATCGGCCAGGCGGGCATCCTCGACACCGCCCGCTACCGCTCGTTCCTCGCCATGGAACTCGGCGTCAGCGTCGAGGACGTGTCCGCGATGCTGCTCGGCGGCCACGGCGACACGATGGTGCCGATTCCCTCCTGCACCAGCGTGGGAGGCATACCGGTGACGCAACTCGTGACCGCCGACCGGCTGGCGGCGATCGTCGATCGGGCCCGCAACGGCGGGGCCGAGATCGTCGGCCTGCTCAAGACCGGCAGCGCCTACTACGCCCCCGCTGCGGCCACGGCGCAGATGGTCGAGGCGGTGGTCCGCGACAAGAAGCGGCTCGTTCCCTGCGCCGCTTATTGCGACAAGGAGTATGGCGTCGGCGGTTTCTTCGTGGGCGTGCCGGTGGTGCTCGGCAGCGGCGGCGTGGAGCGGATCATCGAACTGAAACTGCTCCCCGACGAGCGGGCGGCGCTCGACAAGAGCATCGCGGCCGTCAAGGACCTCGTCGCGGCGATGAACCGATTGACGTCCGCTGGCTGACCCGGACGACCACGGCGCTTGCCCGGATTGCCCCGTTTGACGCCGGGCAGGCCGCCTCGACGGCCGTCCGGTCGGACGGGCGCGCTGGCGTTGCCCGGCATCGGGCGGGAGGCTACAACCCGCCGGCCTTCGGCCCGTTTCGGGGCCGCAAGAGCTGCGTTCCGCCCCCGTCACCGAGGCCATCCATGCGAGCCAGCCGGACCATCTCCACGCGGAGCAGGAACGTCGTTTCCGATCCCGGGCCGACGGCGGCCGGTCTCCCCGGCGGCGCCCGGCTTTTCATCCCCCAAGGCTACGAGCCCGGCTACGACTACCCGCTGCTCGTCTGGCTGGCGGATCGACGCACGCCCTGCGACTTCGCCCGGACGATGTCCCGCGTGAGTCTGCGGAACTTCGTCGCCGTCGAACCCGGCGGCTGCGGCGACACGGCGGTCTGGCGGGCCGTCGAGGCGGTCCGCGGCCGGCTCAGCATCCATGCCGGCCGGGTGTTCCTCGTCGGCCGCGGGGCGGCCGGATCGGAGGCCTTTCGGATCGGCTGCCGCAATCCGGGCGGTGTCGCCGGTGTGGTGTCGCTCGCCGGCCGCTTTCCCCTCGATGAGTCGCTGTTCGCCCGGCTCGACGAGGTGCGCCGGCTGTCCATGCTGCTCTGCTGCCGGGCCACGGACGAGCCGGCGGAAGCCCTGCATGTTGATCGCACGCTGCGGCTGTTCCATGCCGCCGGCAGCGCGTTGGCCGTCCGCATCTACCCGGAGGGCCGCGGCCTTTCGCGGGCGATGCTCGGCGACGTCAACCGCTGGATCATGAACGAGATCTGCGGGCCGACGGAAAGAGCCCGCTCTCCCCTGGCGACCTGAGTCGCCGTCCGACGCCCCACGGGAATGGATTCCCATGACGACCAGCCAGCGACGCGAGCCCGCACGCATCCTGCCCCTCCAAAGTCCCGCGGGGCTGCACGCCCTGCTGGCGGACATCGTGGCCGCCGCGGAACGGACGGGCCGGGGCCGCGGCGGTTCTCCGGTCACGTCGACGCTCGACGTGGCCGCCGGTCTCGCCGTGCCCGGCGATCCACGGATGCTGCGTCGGCTCCTGACCCCGCTGGTCGATGCGGCCTTCGCGACCTCCGCCGGTCGCGACCGGCGCCGGCCGGGCCGCTGCGAGGTCGTCGTCACCGCCGTCGTCGTCTCGGATGGGGTGGAGATCGAGGTCGCCGATTCGGGTGACGCGGTCGAACCGATCGCGGTGGCCGCCGACCTTGGCGTCCTCGCGGCACGGGCTGGCGGCACATTCGCCGTCGCCCGCTGTCCAGAGGGGGGCAGGGCGGTCACGCTGCGGCTGCCTCTCCGCTCCGCGAGCAGCCGGGCCGCCTGACCGGAGCCCGCGCAGACGACGCTTCACCGTTCCGCACGACACCAACCAGCAGCGACGAGCCGGCCATGCCCCGAGATGACATGCACGCGAGCGGAACGGCAGCCGGCTTCCTGGCCCGGGTATCTCCGGCCCAGGTGGTCGCCTGCGGGATCGTCGTCGCCTCGATCGGCTGGTCGTTCTGGCTGCTTCGCGACCGGCCGTTGAGCGACGAGGTCGAACTGCTGCCGGGCACCGTGCTCCCCTACGCGGAGATGGCCGTCGTCCAGGCCGCGCTCGACAAGGCACAGCTCGCGGACCATCGCACCGACGACGGCCGGATCTGGGTGCCGCGGTCCCGCCAGGGGACCTATCAGCGGGCGCTGGTCGATGCCGATGCGCTGCCGCAACGGTTCGGCAGCAGCCTGCACCGGGTGATCGAGCGGAACAGCCCCTGGCAGAGCTCGAAGTCGCAGCAGCAGGCGTATCGCGTCGCCATCCAGGACGAACTCAAGCAGGTGATCTGCGCGATGCCGGGCATCGAGGACGCGTCGGTTCTCTACGACGAGGAGCAGCGGACGGGGCTCGACGGGGGCATCGGGTCGAGTCCGCTGCGGACGGCCAGCGTGAACGTCCGCACCAGACCCGACGCGGAACTCGAGCCGGAGCGGGTGCAGGCGATCCGCGTCCTGGTCGCGGCCGCGATCGCCGGACTGTCCCCCGACCGAGTCGCCGTCATCGACCTGCGGACCGGCCAGCATCACGCCGGCCCGCTCGCCGCCACGCCGTCCCCGGCGGGAGACGTCGCCGGCGTCGATCCGGAACTCGCCCGGCGGATCGCCCATGAAAAGCACCTGGCCATGAAGCTGAGGCACGCCCTCGGGTTCGTGAAGGGAGCGATCGTCAACGTGACTATCGGCTTCGCGGTTCCCGTGGCAGAGCCGGATCCGGCGGCCGCGTCGGCCGGACCGCCGCGCCGCGCCCAGGCAGAGGCCGCGGCCAACGCGCCGGCCGAGGTCGGTCGCGGCCGGCGCGATCGCGTCGCGTCGCCGCCCGCGGTCGCTCCCCCGCCCGCGCCGCAGTCGGTGGCCGTGGCGATCGCCATTCCCGAAGGGCACTTCCAGGACGAGATCCGGGCCGCCCTGGCCCGTGATCCGCGGGCCGACCATGAGGCCTGCGGCCGACAGGCGGAGGAGCGGATCCGGGGCATCGTTCGCCAGGTGCTGCCCGCCGATCTGCAGGCCGACCGCTGCCGTATCGCCCTCACGCGGATTCCCGCCGTCGCCGGCGCGGTTGGACGGCGGGACATCGGCACCGCGTTGGTGCCGACGCAGCGGTCGGTGCCGACCGAACCGCAGACGCCGGGCGAGTTCATCGACGCCGCCTGGGTCGCCATCGCCGGCGGCCGGCCCGGCGACGTGCCGCGCGAGGTCTGGCTGCTGGCGATCGCCCTGTGCGCGGCGCTTCTCGCCTGGCTCGTGCTTCGCGCCGGCGACCGACCGGCGCAGCCGCGCCGGTCCGACAAGGCCCGGCGGCACGCGGCGCGGATCGACTGGTCGCGGATCGATGCCGGCCGACCGGGGGCCGAGGAGGCCGGTGTCGTCGAACACCAGACGAGGGCCGCCGCATGAACGCCCACGTGTCAGGTCTCTCGGTCGCGACGATGCTCCTCGCCCTCGCGCCGGCAGGCGCGGCTGCGGCCCCGGAACCGCCGGTGGCTCCCAGCCCCGATGCACCCGCCGCAGCCGTTCAGCCGGCGACGTTCGTGGCCCCGGCGTCCGCGCCGCGAACCGGCGGCCTGCCGCTGACCGCCGCTGCGCCGGCCGCTGCCGAGGCCGGCGGAAAGAAACCGTTCCCGCGGCAGCCGTTGCCGGACTGGCGGCTGCTCGCCGCGATCGGGGCCGCCTTCGCCGTGCTGGCCGTCGTCAGAACCCGGGCGGGCCGCGGCCGCCCGCGGCTGCCGGCGGACGTCTTCGAGGTGCTCGGTGAAGCGGCGGTCGGGGGCGGGCAGGCCGTCCGCATCGTCCGCTTCGGGCCGAAGACGCTGCTCGTCGGTGTGTCATCCGCCGGCGTCCGCACGCTCGCCGAGATCTCCGACGTGCAGTCGACCGAATGCATCGTCGCCGCCTGCCGCGGCAGTCAGGCCGCGGGACAGGCCGCGGGCCGCGGGTCGCCCCGGCCGAAGCCGGCCGGTCCACGTCCCGTACCACCCGTCGCCCCGGCCGGGGAGGCGGCATGATCAGGCCGCGGGAGATCACCGGTTTCAGGTTCGCGATCGTGCTCGCGGCGTGCGTCGCGGCGCCGGCCGTCGGCCGGACGGACGAGCCGGCGGCGCGGGCCGCGGCCGAACCGCCCGCGGTCGGTGAACGGGTGGTGCCGGTCGCGTCCGCCGCGGCGGATGCGGCGGCGGGCCGGACCGCACCTGCGGCGACCGTCTCCGCCGAGGGCCTGTGGCGGTCGCTCGGCCAGCGGCCGTTCGACGCGGCGCTTCCCTCGCTGCTGATGTTCGGCGTGATGAGCATCGCGCCGGCCGTGTTCCTCATGACCACCTGCTTCGTGCGGATGTCGGTCGTGCTGGCCCTCGTCAGGCACGGGATCGGCGCCCCGCAGATCCCCTCGAACCAAATCGTGGGCTCGCTGGCGATCTTTCTTTCCGGGCTGGTGATGTGGCCGGTCTGGACAGAAGCCTGGCGGGAGGGAGTGGAGCCGTATCAGCAGGGGACGCTCGCCGCGCCGGAGGCCTTTGAACGCGGCTCGCTGCCGCTGCGACGCTGGATGGCGACGCAGATCGAACGCTCCGGCAACCGCGACACGATGCTCTTGTTCCTCGCCCGCCATCCGGCCGGGCCGCGCGAGGTGCGCACCTACGACGACGTGCCGATCGAGGCGCTGCTGCCGGCATTCCTGGTCAGCGAACTGGAAACCGCATTCGCCATCGGCCTCCGCCTGCTGCTCCCGTTCCTGGTGCTCGACATTCTCGTGGCGACGCTCGTCGTCTCCACCGGCCTGGTGATGCTTCCGCCGTCGCTGGTGTCGCTGCCGCTCAAGCTCCTGGTATTCGTGGCGGCCGACGGCTGGACGCTCGTCATCCGCTCGCTGCTCGACGGCTTCGGCAGCACGAGTCCCTGAAGCGACCGCGTCGCGCGCCGCCGCGCCTCCACCCGCCGCCTCCCCGACCATGCAAACCGAACTCACTGAACTCGTGCGGCAGGCGGTCGTCACCGGCCTCGTCGTGGCAGCCCCGGTGCTGATCGTGGGGCTCGTCGTCGGCACGGTGACGGGGCTCGTGCAGGCCGCCACGGGCGTTCACGAGGCGATCCTCGGGTTCGTGCCGCGGGTGGTGGCGATGGCGGCGACGCTCCTGCTCACGCTGCCCTGGATGGTGGAACGGCTCGTCGAGTTCCTGCGGCAATCGGCCGGCGGATCCTGACGGCCCGCGGAGGGCCCCGCGCGGGGCGGAGCGATGCAGGTTGCCATGGTCGTTCCGGACGCCGTCCTCGATCCGTCCCTGTTCGCCGCGCTGGCGGTGCGGATGCTGGTGGCCGTGTCGGTGGGGCTCGCGCCGGTGTTTCCGGGCGTGCCCTGGCGACTCCGCGGGGCGCTGGCCGTCTTGCTCACCGCCGCCGCGGTGCCGGCCGCAGTCCGCGCCTGGCCCGCCGCGGCGCCGCTGCCGGCCGTCCTCGCCGGCGAGGCGGTCGTCGGTCTCGGCCTCGGCTTCGCGGTGGCTGCGGTGCTGGCGGCGGCGGCATGGGCAGGGAGCCTGCTGGGGAGCGTCTCGGGGCTCGCCTGGGCGGGCGACTTCGACCCTCAGGCAGACGGCGAGGAGGCCGGCATGGCGCGGCTGGCGTGGTGGCTCGGGCTGGGGGGGTTTCTCGCGGCTGGCGGCCATCTCGCGGTCGTCACCGGCTTCGTGGACAGCATCCGGGGCGTGCCGGTCGGCTGTTGGCTTGGGGACGCGGCCGCGCGGGCCGGCCTGGCGGACCTCGTGACGGGCGTGGTATCGACGGCGTTCGGGCTCGCGATCGCGGTGGCTTTGCCGGCGCTTGCGGCGGTCGTCGCCGCCCATGCGGCGGGCGCCGTCTGCATGCGGACGATCCGCTTCGAGCCGGGGCAGGGCATTCCACAGACGGTCGCAACGCTCGTGCTCGTCGGCTGCCTGCTGCTGGGCACCGAAGGCTGGATCCGTGGCTTCGGCGTCGCGGCCACGGACCGGGTCGAGCGCTGCTTCGTTCCCCCGTCCGGCTCGATCCGCTGAACGACTGCGTCCCGGTCTCCATCCACCAGTTCCTCGCGCGGCACGTCCATGTCATCAGCCAGCGATCGTCGCCTGCCGGCCACGCCCCGGCGTCGCGAGGCCGCCCGCCGGCAGGGCATGATGCCAACGGCGGCGCTGCCCGCCTGGGTGGCCTCGGCGGTCGTGGCGATCCTGCTGCTGCCCTGGTGGGGGCGGACCACGCTCGACGCCGCGTCCACGATGGTCCGTGACGCGATCGTGGCGGCCGACGGCCGCGCGGCGACCGATTGGACGGCAATGCCCCCGGCCGCCGTCTGGATCCCCACGGCCGTGCTCGTGGCCGCCGCCGCGGCGGCGGGGCTGGCCGTCCGCTTCGTGCTCGACGGGTTCGCGTTTCGGCCCGGCCGCATCGCACCCGACCTGCGCCGCATCGACCCGCGGGCCGGGCTGGCCCGGATCTTCTCCCGGACAGCGTTCGGCGCGATCCTCGGGCACGGCCTCGGCCTCGGCCTGCTCGTCGTCGCTGCGGGGCTCGCGTCGGGCCCGTTCGTCGCGCTGCTCACCGCCGCGGAACCGGCGGCCACTGACGGACGCGTCTGGGAGGGGGCGCGGCGCGGCATCGCGGCCGTCGCGGCGGCCGCCGCGGTCGTCGCCGCCTGCCAGTGGGCGATCGCCCGCCTCCGGTTCGAGCGGTCGATCCGCATGACACCGGAGGAGTTCGCCGCCGAGGCGCGGAGTGCCCAGGCAGACCCGCGGGTCAGGCTCCTTCACCAGCGCCGGTCGGTCCCGGCAAGCCGGCCTCCGGCAGCGCATAGCCATAGCGATCGATGAACGGCCGTAGCCGGTCGGCGATGGTGGCGACCAGCCGCGGGTCGTGCCGATAGGCGTTGGTGCGATACCGCTTCATGGCGGCCGCCTGCCGCTCGACCGCCGGCCGGACACGTGCGAAATCGCCGAGCCGGAGCCGCTCGTAGGCCAGACGGAGATTGTCCACCGGATCGGCGACGAGATCCTCGTAGCGAAGTTCGTGCAGCCGGTCGGCGCCGAGCAGCGACCGGTCCCGCTCGAAGGCGGCGTACATCTCGTCGAACGCCGCGAACACGTAGCGTTCGAGCGTCTCGTGGCGGTCGACCTGCAGCGACTGCACCTCGTGGAGCGACCGCCAGAGCCGGAGCGTCGAGGGGATGACGACGAACGGATCGCGGACGACGTGGAGGAAGCGGGCTTCGGGAAACATCTCGGCGAGGACGCCGACGCGGGCCGTGTGCGGGGGGCTCTTGAGCACCGGCCGGCGCGGGTCGCGGACCGCGAGCAGGTCGAGAAACCGGCGCAGCGACCGGCGCCAGCGGTCGCGTTCGGCCGCCGGCAGACGGCTGACGTCGAGCGCCTCGGGCGTCGCGGGACTCGTCACGGGAAACGCCATGCGCCGATAGGGGGAGGGGGCGCCCATGTTCATGAGCGCGAACTCGTCCTCCTGCGGCCGGTCGAATCCGGCGGCGACGTCGTCCATCGGCCGCTTCGCCGGCATGATCCAGGCGAGTGCCGACGTGAGCACGTCCTCGGTGAGGAGGAAGTGGCCGGGTGCGAGGCACTGGTAGGTGTTGGGGCAGCAGAACCGCTCGTCGAGCATCGCCAGTTCGTGGAGCAGCGTCGTGCCGCTGCGCCAGTGGCCGATGATGAACAGCGGCGGAGGAGTGTCGGGCCGCTCGCGAAGGCGGCGCCGGAAGCGGGCCTCGGAAAGCGTTCCGCCGATCGAGTTGAAGCCGGCGGCCAGCGAGATCGTGGCCATCAGTCCCCACTTCGAGAACGACGCCCGCGCCCGGTGCTCGGCCACCAGCGGCAGCCAGACGGCCAGCGGCATGCCGTGCCAGAACCGCGGGCTCCACCACGGGTAGGGATGGAACGACCGTTCGCGGTGCTGGTCCGGCGGGCTGGCGGGAGGCATCGGCATCTGGTCCGGGGCGTCGATTCGGGGAACCGCGGCCGGCGGCGGAAGGATCGCGGTTCGGCAGATGGTAGCCGATCGGACTGCGGAGCGGCGGCGCCGCCCGGGCGATCCCGGCAAGCGCCGCCCGGGCGATCCCGGCAAGCGCGGCGAACTGGCCGGTCGGCGCAACGGGCCGGCCGCCCCATGCCGGCGGGAAGCAGCCTGTCGCCGCCGCGCGGGGGCCGCTATCGTTCGGCGCCCATGCGCCCCGGCAGTCGCTCACCCGTGCACCGTCCGAGCCCGACTCTCGTTCGTGGACTGGCCGCGTTGCTCCTCGCGGCCTGTGGCCCCGGCTGTCGCCTCGTGTCCAGCCGCGGCCCGGCGCCTCCGGAGCTCGCCACCACGCGCCGACTGTGCAACGAGGGGCTGTCCGCGGTGGACCAGCGGGATCTGGTCCGCGCCGAGGGGCTCTTCGAGCAGGCGGTGAGAAACTGCCCGCTCGACGTCGATGCCCGGCGGCACTACGCCGACGTGCTCTGGAGTCGCGGCGAGCGGATGGAGGCCGTGGCCCAGGTCTCGCGTGCGCTCGAGCTCTCGCCGGAGGATGTCGGGCTGGCCATCGACGGCGGCCGGATGTTCATGGAACTCGGGCTGTTCGACGACGCGGAACGGCTCAGCGGCAACGCCGTCCGGCTGGCGCCGCGGTCTGCGGACGCCTGGCACCTCCGCGGCCAGTTGGCGCTGGCCCGCGGCCAGGCCGAGGCCGCTCTGGCCGACCTGCACAAGTCCCTGGCGATCGAGCCCGCTGATCGCGACGTCCTGCTCGACACCGCCGAGGCCTACCGGCGGCTCGGCCGGCCGCAGCGGACGCTGGCGACGCTGGCGATCCTCGGGGAGAGTTACGGGCCGAACCAGGTGCCGGGCCGGATCCTGCTGCTCGAGGGCCTGGCCCAGGAGGCGCTCGGTCGCGAGGCCGACGCGATGGAGAGCTATCGTCGCGCCGTCGCCCGCGGCGACGCACCGCCGGAGGCCGGTGTGCGGCTCGCCGCGCTGGAGGGCCGGCGGTCGGCCACTCAGATGGCCGAGACGCCCGACGCCGCTTTGCAGCGCTGACGGTCGCCGGTCAGCTGCGGCCGGTGAGCTGGTCGAAGGCCCCGATCGCCGGCACGAGCAGGGCGAGAATCGCGAAGCCGTAGGCCGTCCCGACGATGAGCAGCACCTGGAGCGTCCCCCCCTGGAGGAAGTCGGTGATCGCCACGAACGTCACCGCGGGAAGGATCGCGGCGGCCCAGGCCACGGCCGGCGAGGGATTGCGTGCCGAGAGGGCCGCGTACAACGCCACCCCGCCGCCGACGATCACCGCGAGGAACGGGGCCAGTTGCAGCTCGAAGCTGGAGGCAAAGGCGACCATGATCCGCATCGACGTCGCCACGCCCACGCAGAGGAAGGCCACCGTGCCCAGCGCGACGGCGATCGCCCGCCGCGACACGGCGTGCGTCAGGCCGGAGTAGATGCCGAGCACGGCGGCGAAGAACAGGAGCAGGGCGAGGCCCGCCGCCAGTGCCAGTCCCTGCTCGAGCGTGGCGACCCCGAGGGGCACGAGCAGGCCGCAGAGCACGAGCGGCAGGAGCACCATCTCGCGGGCGGCGCCGAGCACGCCCCAGAGCTTGCCCCAGACGAACTCCCCCGGCTCGAGGTCGCTGACGAGGAGCAGGTCGAGGCAGCCTCGGTCGCGTTCGCCCGTGATGCTCGTGACGCCCAGTGCCGCGACGGCCAGCAGGCTCGCCAGCCCAACCGGCACCACGGCCACGGCGACGGCCAGCCGGTTGGTCCGCGCGGCGGGTCCGGCGCCGGCCACGCCGGCGACGGCGAGGAGGAAGAGCAGCAGCCAGGCGACTCGCACGGCCGCCATCGTCCGGCCATGCGCGCGGGTGCAGAGTTCTCGCCAGAGAACGGGATTCCTCCAGATCCGCCGGGCGGGGCGACGGCCGGCGCGGGCCGTGGCGGCCGTCGGGCCGCGGCGTTCGCGGGCGATGTTCCAGGGGCGGACGAGGCCCACCGCCAGGCCGTTCGACACGACGATCAGTGCCAGGCAGACGCCGGCGAAGGGCCAGACGGACGCGGTCGCGGCCGGCGCCAGGGCGGCGAACACGGCGCGGGCCGGCGCGACCATGGCACCGGCCGCCGGTCCCCAGATCAGGGCCACGCCCTCTCCGGCAGCGGTCCAGGCGACGAGCAGCGCGGCGGTGATGGCCAGCGACTGGAACGACGTGTCGCGCCAGAATGCGACGGCGTTCGCCACACCCGCCGTCGCCAGCGCGGCCAGCGCCGTGACGAGGAACACGCGGGCGACCTGCAGCGGCTCGATGCCCCCGTACAGGCCGGCGATGGCGAACACGGGGACCGCGGCGAGCAGCATGAGCAGCACGCGGATCACGCTGCCGAGAAACTTGCCGACCACGAGCTGGGCGTCGGAGAGCCGGCTGACGAGGAGGAGTTCGAGGGTGCGCCGGTCCTTCTCCAGGCTGACGACGACGACGCCCGCCAGGGCGGCGGCCAGCATCGCCAGCGTCAGCTGCAGCGGGGCGAGGATGCGGAACAACGTGGCGGCGAAGCGGGCCGAGTCCCCGCCGGTCGCCACGGCGTGCGACCCGGTGACGAGGAGCCAGCAGGTGGCCACGATCGCCAGCAGCAGACCGCCGGTGACGGCCCGCGCGACGAAGAATCCGCGGGTCCGCGGCGTCACCAGCGCCTCGCGTTCGAAGACGGCTCCGAGCATGAATTTCCCGAATTGCGAGCGGACGCTGGCGGGCGAGTCCCGGCAAGAGTAGAGTACTCGATTCCACCGGGGACCGGGTTCAATCGCTCGTTTCAGGAGTCTCGTCACATGCGGACCGTTCGCCGCCAAATCGCCCGCCGCGCCGCCTTCAGCCTTCTTTTCTCCTGCGGGCTCGTGCCGCTCCTGCCTGCGGTCGGCGTGGCACAGGTGACCGCCCGCACGCTCATCGGCCGGGCCGTCTCCGACGACGCCCAGGACAAGGACGTGGAGAACGCCATCGAGCGGTTTCGAAACCGCGACATCGACGGCTGCCGGGCGATCCTCGAACGGGCCCGGGCCAACAACCCCAAGCTGCCCCCCGTGGGCGTGATGATGGCGACGCTCTGGCTGAGCGTGAACCAGATCGGACCGGCGCGGGGTGAACTGGAGGACGCGGTCATCAAGCACGCCACCGACCCGGAGGCCTTCCTGATGCTCGCCGACATCGGCTTTCAGGAGCGGCGGATCAGCGATGCCGCCGTCCTCTTCGAGAAGGCGACGACGCTGACCGGAGGGTTCACGGAAAACCCGAAGCGGAAGCGCGACTTCGAGATCCGCTGCAACGCCGGCAACGCCGCTGTGGCGGAGGGGCGCAGGCAGTGGGAGACGGCGCAGAAGTACCTCAAGGCCTGGCTGGACCTCGACCCGGACAGCATCGGCGCCCACCAGCGGATGGGGATCGCCCTGTTCAAGCTCGACAAGGAGGCGGACGCGCTGGCCCAGTTCCGTGAGGCGAAGAAGCTCGACGACAAGTCGCCGCAGCCCGAGATCGCCCTCGCCCGGCTCTACGACGACGACAAGAAGCGGGACGTCGCCAAGAAATGGATCGAATCCGCCGTGAAGGCGGCGCCGAGCGATCCGGGGGTGCTGCTCGCATCGGCCCAGTGGTACATCCAGCAGAATGATCTGGAGACCGCACGGGCGACGATCGACAACGTCCTCAAGCTCGAGCCCAAGAACCTCGACGGCAAGATCCTGCGCGGCGTGGTGGCCCGCCTGGCCCGCGATTACAAGACCGCCGAGAAGTACTTCAACGACGCCCACACGCAGTCGCCCGGCAACTTCGGTGCGAGCAACTCGCTTGCCCTCGTGCTCGTCGAGTCCGACGACAAGGAGTCGCGGCAACGGGCGCTGGAGATGGCGGAGGTGAACGTCGCGATGAACAGCCGGGAGAACTCGCCGAACCAGGTGCCGGCCCTGACGACGCTGGCCTGGGTGTTCTACAAGCTCGGCCGGCAGGAGGATGCCGGGAAGATCCTCGACCAGATCGCCCGCAGCAACGCCCTGACGAGCGACGGTGCGTACTACGTCGCCAAGCTGCTCTCCGAGAAGGGGGAGCGTGACAAGGCCCGGCAGATCCTCGACCAGGTGCTCGCCGCCGAGCCGATGTTCGCCACCCGGCCCGATGCGCTCGACCTGCAGGCGAAGCTGAAGAAGGAAGCCGGGACCAAGTAGCGTCCGTCGTGCGGGTCGACGGCCCGTGGTGCGGCCGGCGTGAGCTGGTCAGTCCGCCTGGTCAGTCCGCCTGGCCCCGCGGAACGAACACGTCCTCCGGCAGAGGAGCGACGGGCACTGGCTGCTCAGCATGCGCAGGGGCGGTGCGCCCGCGGATGGGGGCTGCCCGGGGGGCGTTCGGCGTGTTCCGCGGCATGGCCGCCGGCTGCGGCGCGGGCATCGCCCGGATCGTGACGCCGGCCGGCAACTGCCCGGTCCGCTGCTGAGGCGGTTGACGCATGGCCCGGCGGCGGGCCCGGATTCGATCGCTTCTCAGGGGAATCCCCGGATAGGCCTCGATCGGCACCTCCAGGCTCGGCAGGCCGATCCGGCTGCCATCGCCGAAGAACGTGAACATCTCGATGCCTCGGGTCTCCGTCGCGAACACGGCGAGGAGACCGCCGAGCACGGCGGCGGCCACTCGAGATCGCGAACCGGCGAACGACCTGGTGCGGACCATGCGGATTTCGGCCCCTGGAGCCTCTGGAACTGGACGCCCTCGAACCTGCTAGAACATCGTCGGGCGGGGCCCAATCCTGCATGCCGCGGCCGCGGTCCAGCCCAGCCGTCACGATCGGCGCCGCTGGCAGCGGCGGCGTCGGCTGAGCCCAGCGGTCGAGGATTTCAGGGATCGTGCCAGCCTCCGCCAGCCTCCTGGGAATCGCCGGCCTGCTCGCGGTCGTCACGGCCCTCGCCGCCGCGTCCGGTGCCCTGCTCGCCCGCGGCTCGACGGCCGTGCCGGCGGCGGCGTGGGGAGTGGTGGCCGCCGGCGCGTTCGGCCTCGAGGCGTCGCTTCGGTGCGCCGGTTGGCTCACCGGGCCTTCCGCCTGGGCGGCGGCGCGGCTGGTCGTGGTCGCGCTTGCGACCTGTCCTGCCATGTCGCTCCTCGGCGCGAAGCGGCCCCAGCATGGCGTCTGGCAATTGATCGTGCTGGCGCTCGGCGTCACGCTGGCGATGCCGGCGGCGTCGGCGTCCCTGGTTCGTCCCGGGTCGCAGCCCGACGTGCACCTCCTGGAACGCTGGTTCATCCTCGTGCTTTTCCTCGTGGGCTGGCTGAACTTCGCGGCCACGCGGCACGGCGCCGCGGCCACGCTCGTCGCGGCCGGCCAGGTGCTGCTGGCCCGGCTCTTCCTGCCGGGCGCGACCGCCGAGGTCGAGCAGCCGGTCAGCGACTGCATCGCCGCCGGCCTGGCCGCCGGCGGTGCGGTTCTCGCCCTGGTGCAGTCCCTGCCGTTGCGGCGTCGGCCCGCCGGGCGGTTGTCGGGACCGGCGGCCCGGATCGACGCGGCGTTCGTGGCGATCCGCGAGACGTTCGGTGCGGCCTGGGCGCTGCGGATCGCGGAGCGGTTCGACGCGATCGCAAAGCACAGAGGCTGGCCCTGCCGGCTCTCCTTCCGCGGCCTGCAAGGAGCCGCCGGCGACGCCGGCGCGAACTGGGCCACGGAGGCGGAGCGGGCCTTCCGGGCGCTCGCCAGACGGTTCGTGAACGCCGACTGGCTGTCGCGGCACGGCGCCGGCGGCCGCGACGTGGACCGCGTGCGGGAAGGGGGGTAGACTCTCGAATCTGGTTTAATTTTCGCCTTCCGAGGAGAGTTTCATGGCCGAAGAGCAGTCCCGTTCCGAGCCGCAGCCGGTGCCCGTCGACGAGTCGCACATCGTGGCGACGTATGCGAATTTCTGCCGCGTCACCGGCACTCCCGAGGAACTGATCGTCGACTTCGGCCTCAACAAGCAGGTCGCCGGCACGTCGCCGGAGACGATCCAGCTGACGCAGCGGATCATCGTCAACTTCTTCACGGCCAAGCGGCTCGCCGCGGCGCTGGCGATGGCCGTCGCCCGCCACGAGCAGGCCTTCGGCGTGCTGGAGACCGACGTGCAGCGGCGGATCGTCCACCAGCAGGCGATGCCGCAGGCTCCGCGGTCCTGATCCGACCGCCCACGCCCGCGGCACTGCCGCGGGCGACCTCCAGCCTCCGGCGATCCGGCCATGAGCACAATCGAAGAAGCTCTCGAGGTCGAGCGGGCGCGGTCGCGCATCCTCTCGATCATCACCGACATCGAGCGGCTCGCGGCGACGGACGTCGGCGAGGCCGAATTCTTCCGGGGCGTGCTCGAACGGGTGCTCGCGGCGATGGAGGCACCGGCCGGCCTCGTCTGGCTGGCCGGCGAGGGGGGGCGTGTGGAGCCGGTCTGCCACGCCGGCATCGAGGGGATCGGCATCGCCGCCCAGGGAGAGGTGCAGGCCGCCCACAATACGCTCGTGCAGTCGATGTTCACGGCGGGCGGCGGACTGATCGTGCCTCCCGGCGCGCAGTTGACCGGGCCGGACGGCGCGGCCATCGCCGCCAACACGACCGCGTTGCTCGTGGTCTCCGCCCCATTCGACAAGGGGGGCACACGGGCCGGCCTGATCGAGGTCTTCCACCAGCCCAACGCCGACGACGTGCAGCGCGGCTACCTCCGGTTCCTCGAACAGATCGCCGCCGCGGCCGAGGTCTACCTGGACCGGCGGCACGCGGCCGTGATCGATTCCCGGCAGACGGCGCTGGCCCAGGTGGAGCGGTTCAGCCGGGCGGTGCATGAGTCGCTCGACCCGATCGCCACGGCCTTCACGCTCGCCAACGAGGCGCGGCGGATCATCGGCTGCGACCGGGTGAGCGTGCTCGTCAAGCGGCGCGGCATGCTCCGACTGGAGGCCGTCAGCGGCCAGGAGTCGGTGGAACGGCGGGCCTCGGCGGTGCAGGCGATCGAGGCCCTCGTCCGCGTGATCGCCAAGGCCGGCGAGCCGCTCTGGCACCCCGACCCCGACCGGGAACTGCCGCCGCAGATCGAGGAGGAACTGGAGCACTACATCGACGAGTCGCACGCCACGGCGCTGGCGATCCTGCCGCTGGAGAAGCCCCGGCCCACGCCGGTGGTCAAGCCCGGCGGTGTCGATGCCACGGCGATCGCCCGGGCGGAGGCGGCCCCGCGGGCGGTGCCCGAGCCGATCGGAGCCCTCGTCGCCGAATGGTTCCAGTCGGCCGCGCTCGACGGCGGCCGCCGGGCCCGCGTCGAGCTCGTGGCCGAGCACGGCCGCTCGGCGCTCGCCAACGCCCTGGTCCACACCGGCCTGCCGCTCTATCCGCTGCTCAACCTGGCCGGCAAGTCGCGGGTGCTGACGACGGCCCGCAACCTGCCGCGGACGGTGCTGGCGGGCGTCGCCGCCCTGGCGGCGATCGCGGCGCTGGTGGTGGTGCCGGCCGAACTGCGGCTCGAGGGGAAGGGCACGCTCGAGCCGGTGCACCGCCGCGACGTCTTCGCCGGAATCGACGGGGTCGTCGAGCGGCTCGAGCCGGGCCTGGAACACGGTGCCGAGGTGCGCCGTGGGCAGCTCCTGGCGACGCTGCGCAACACCGAGCTCGACGTGGCGCTGACCGATGTCATGGGCCGCAAGGCCGGCTCCAACGAGCAGCTCGTGGCCACCGAGCGCAGCCTGAAGAACGAAAAACTCACCGACGCGGAGCGGAACCGGCTCTACGGGGAGCGGGCCCGGCTGACCCGCGAACTGGAGAGCCTCGCCAGTCAGCAGAAGCTCTATGAGCAGAAGAAGAAGGACCTCGAGGTCCGCAGCCCGATCGACGGCGTGATCGTCACCTGGCAGGTCCGCGACCGGCTCGAACTTCGGCCGGTCGAGAAGGGGCAGGTGCTCGTGACCGTGGCCGACAAGACAGGCCCCTGGGAACTCGAGATCCACATGCCCGACGACCGGCTCGGGCACGTCAACCGGGCGGCCGCCCTGGCCAAGTCCGCCCAGCGTGACCTGACGGTTGATTACATTCTCGCCACCGATCCCGGCACCCGGCACACGGGGAAGGTCCGGGAAATCCACGAGCAGGCGGAGGTCCGCGGCGAGCAGGGCAACACGGTGCTCGTGCGGGTGACGATCGACCCGGAGCGGCACGAGAAGGAGGAACTGGGGGCGGGCGCGAGCGTCACCGCCCGGATCGCCTGCGGCCGGCGGCCGCTGGGCTACGTCTGGTTCCACGACCTGCTGGCGTTCCTGCAGACGCAGGTGTTCTTCAGGCTCTGGTGAGCGGAAGGGAAGGGGAGATGGCGATGCGACGAACGGGCTGGATGCTGACGATGCTGGCTGCGGCGTCCTGCCCGCCGGTCGGGGCCCGGGCCGCGGGGCCGGCGGAGCCGACGCTGGAACGCTGCCTGGTGTCGCTGATCGACGAGGCGAAGGTGCCGGCCCGCGAGGCGGGCGTGCTCGTGCAACTCACCGTCCGCGAGGGGGACATGGTCTCCCGCGACGAGGTCATCGCCCGGATCGACGACAACCAGCCGCAGATGGAACGCCGCAAGGCGAAGGCCGAGCACGACCAGGCGGTTGCCAAGGCGGCCAGTGACGTGGACGTCCGCTATTCAAACAAGGCCCGGCAGGTCGCCTTCAAGGCCTGGGAGAAGGCGGAGAACGCCCACAAGCAGTCCCCCGGCTCGGTCACGGAGGTGGAGCGCGACCGGCTCCGGCTGGAGGCGGAGAAGACCGACCTGCAGATCGAGCAGGCCGAGCTGGAGCGAAAACTCTCCGCCCTCGCCGCCGCCGCCAAGGGCGTCGAGGTGGAGGCGGCCGACAACTCGATCGAGCGCCGGCTGATCAAGGCGCCGCTGGACGGCGTCGTGGTCCAGGTCTTCCCGCACCAGGGGGAATGGATGCAGCCCGGCGACCCGCTGGCCCGCGTCGTCCGCACCGACAAACTCAAGGTCGAGGGTTACGTCGACGCCGCCCGCTGGGATCCGGAGCTCGTCCGCGACCGGCCGGTGACGGTGGAGGTGCAACTGGCCAACGAGCGGCGGGAGCGGTTCACGGGCCGGATCGTGGTTGTCAGCCCGCTCGACGAAAGCGGCGGCGACTACCGGGTCGTCGCCGAGGTGGAGAACCGGCGCGACGAGGCGTCGAAGCAGTGGCTGCTCCGCGCCGGCAAGACGGCCTCGATGACGGTGCATTCACTCCGCCAGCCGCTTCCCACCACGCGCCGGGCCGCCGCCCCCTGACGGGCCGACCGCCCGGGATCGTCCGATGGCCAGCGCCGACGCCTTTCGCTCCAGCACGACCAGGTCGGTGGGTCTGCGCCGGCGGGGCGATCTGGTCGTCAACCGGCAGGTCCACCAGGGGCAGGCCTGGTGGGTGGTCAAGGACCCGATCGCGCTGGCCTACTTCCGTTTCCGCCCGGAGGAGTACGCCCTGCTCGACATGCTCGACGGCAAGGCGAGCCTCGAGCTGCTGAAGGAGAAGTTCGAGGCCCGCTTTCCGCCGCGCCGCATCGGGGTCGACGAACTGGCCCGGTTCGTGGCCACGCTGCACCGCTCGGGGCTCGTGATCGGCGACCGGCCCGGGCAGGGGCCGCAGCTCTTCGAGCGGCGTCGGCAGCGGCTCTGGCGACAGTGGGTCGCCTGGATCTCCAACATCATGTCGCTGCGGTTCCGCGGCATCGACCCCGATCGGATGCTCGCCCGGCTCGATCCCTGGTTCGGCTGGCTGTTCGCGCCGCCGGCGATCGTCGCCGCCCTCGGCTTCGTGGCCAGCGCCGTGCTGCTGGTGCTCGTCAACTTCGACGTCTTCCGGGCCAAGCTGCCGGAGTTCAACCAGTTTTTCGCGGCGGGCAACTGGGCCTATCTGGCGATCGCGCTGGCCGTCACCAAGATCCTCCACGAGTTCGGCCACGGCCTGTCGTGCAAGCACTACGGCGGCGAGTGCCACGAGATGGGGATGATGCTCCTCGTCTTCACCCCCTGCCTGTATTGCGACGTCTCCGACAGCTGGATGCTCCCCTCCAAATGGAAGCGGGCTGCGATCGGCGCCGCGGGGATGTACGTCGAGGTGATCATCGCCGCGATCGCCACCTACCTGTGGTGGAACTCCCACGCCGGCGTCTTCAACCAGCTCTGCCTCGACGTGATGTTCGTCTCCAGCGTGTCGACGATCCTGTTCAACGCCAATCCGCTGCTCCGCTACGACGGCTACTACATCCTCTCCGACGTGCTGGAGATCCCCAACCTGCGGCAGAAGGCGAACACGATCCTCGGCCGCCTGGCGAGCCGCTGGTGCCTGGGGATCGAGCAGCCGGAGGATCCGTTCCTGCCGCAGCGGAACCGGGGCCTGTTCGCCCTCTACGCCGTCGCCTCCAGCGTCTACGGCTGGATCGTCACCGCCTCGATCTTCCTCTTCGTCTGGAACGTCTTCAAGCCGTATCGTTTGGAGGTGCTCGGCCAGGCTCTGGCGGTCGGGGCCCTGTGGGGGCTGGTCGTGCGGCCGGTCCAGGGTCTGGTGAAGTTTCTGCGGGTTCCCGGGAGGCGCGACGAGGTGAAGAGCAAGAACGTGCTGGCGACGGCCGCGGTGGCGGCCGTGGTGACGGCGGCGCTGACCCTGGTCCCGCTGCCGCAGCGGGTCTGGTGTGCGGCCGAACTGCGGCCCCGTGACGAGGAGATGGTCTACGTGACCGTGCCCGGCACGCTCGACGAGGTCCTCGTCAAGCAGGGGAGCGTCGTCACGGAAGGGGACGAACTGGCCCGGCTGTCGAGCATCGACCTCGACCTGCAGATCGCCGAACTCGAGGGCAAGGTCGCGCAGGGAGAGGCCCGGCTCCGCAGCCTGGAGCGGGAGCGGTTCATCGATCCGGCCGCGGGCCTGGAGATCGGCACCGTCGAGGAGCTGCTCAAGAGCGACGGGGAGAAACTGGCGAAGAAGCGGGCCGACCGTCGGAAGCTCGTCCTCCTCGCCCCGCGAGGCGGCGTGGTGCTGCCGACGCCCAACACGCCTCCCCAGGACGACCCGTCGGGAAAACTTCCCGCCTGGACCGGCAATCCGCTGGAGCCACGGAACCTGGGCGCCACGCTCACCGAGGGGACGGTGCTCTGCATGGTGGGAGATCCCGGCCGGTTCGAGGCGGTGATGCTGATCGACCAGTCGGAGGTGGAGTTCGTGGCCCGCGGCCAGCGGATCGATCTCCGGCTCGACGCCTTTCCATGGCGGACGCTCAGCGGCACTGTGGCCGAGATCGCCGAAGCACGCGTCGAAGGGGCGGAGCGGCTCTCGGTGAAGGCGGGGGGGCAGGTGCCGACGGAGACCGATCCATCGGGCCGGGAGATGCCGATCTCCACCAGTTACGAGGCCCTGATGACGGTCGAGGATCCCGAGGGCCTGTTCACGCCGGGGATGCGCGGCACGGCCCGGATCCAGGTGGGGAGCCGGACGGTGGGGGGCTGGCTGCTGCGGCTCCTCTGGCAGACGTTCAATTTCAGGATGTAGGCAAAACATCGCATCGTGTGATTTTTGCCTTGCGGGCCTCCGCCCGCTGGTGCTGACCCGGCCATCCTGGCCTGGCGTTGCCTGGTGTAGGCAAAACATCACATCGTGTGATTTTTGCCTTGCGGGCCTCCGCCCGCTGGTGCTGACCCGGCCATCCTGGCCTGGCGTTGCCTTGTGTAGGCAAAACATCACATCGTGTGATTTTTGCCTTGCGGGCCTCCGCCCGCTGGTGCTGACCCGGCCATCCTGGCCTGGCGTTGCCCTGCAGTCGCGGAGCCGGTCGGAGGCACGCGCAGGAGTCCAGGGTGCTTTGCCTGCACCGCACGACGAACCATCACGCACGAGGCTGCAACGGCAAAGACCCCCGGCAACGAGCATACCTCCGACCGGCGGCATATACTCCGTCTGGGTCTGATTCAGGTCGTTTGTAAGGTGCCGTCATGCAGGTCAAGATCCCGCTTTTGCTGTCGCCTCAGCCAGACGGGGGTTACACCGTCACCAGCCCGCTGCTTCCGGAATTGCATACGGAAGGCGATACGGCTGACGAGGCGGTCGCGAACGTCCAGGACGCGCTGGCTGCGGCGATCGAACTGTACGAGGATCTCGGTCGGCCGCTGCCGCAAACCGCGATGATCGGTGAAGCATCCGGGCCGGTCTGGTTCGAGGCCTTGGTGACGGCGCCGTGAGGTCCCGCGAGGTCGCAACCCGCTTGACGGCCTTGGGCTGCAGTGAGTTACCGCGTCGCGGCGCCGGATCGCACCGCAAATGGTGGAACCCGGCAGCCCAGCGGGGCGCCGACGTGCCCGACTGGGGCGGCAAGGACTTGAAGCCGGGAACGGTGCGGGCTGAGGTCAGACAGTGGGGCTTGGACTGGCAGGCCTTTCAGGGGGCGTGACGCCCGATGCCCACGCTCGACCGGATCACGATCTTTCCGATCAAGAGCCTCGACGGCCTCGACGTCGAGGAGTGCCGCATCCTCCCCGGCGGCGGCCTGGAGAACGACCGGCGCTGGCAGCTCGTCGACATGGAGGGGCGGGTGGTGAACGCCAAGCGGACGTCCCTCCTGCACGCCATTCGGGCCGAGTGGGATCTTCGCGAGCGGCTCGTGACGCTGGCCATCGATCCGGCGGCGGTCGAGGCGCGGGCGATTCCCGGCATCGAGCGGCTCGCATCCCTGACGAGCGACACGTTTCCGATCGTGCCCGGGCCGGACGGACCGTGCGGCTGGTTGTCGCAGGCGATGGGGCAGGGCGTGCTGCTTGTGGAGCGGGCCGATGGCGGTTTTCCAGACGACCGCGATGCTCCCGGCCCGACGCTCGTCTCCACGGCCACGCTCGCGGAGGTCGCCCGCTGGTTCGGCTTCGATCTCGCCGAGGCGCGGCGCCGGTTTCGGACGAACCTGGAGCTCGGCGGCTGTGATGCGTTCTGGGAGGACGCGTTGGCAAGCCCGGCCCGGCCGGAACTCGCGCCGCCGCTGCACGAACTCGCCCCCGACGAACCGGCCGATCCCTATGCCGCCTTGCCGCCGCCGGAGCCGCGGGCGTTCTGGGTGGGGGAGGTGCTGCTGCGGGCGACGAACGTCTGCCGTCGCTGCGTGGTCCCCAGCCGTGACTCGCGGAGCGGCGCGGTCACGGAGCGGTTTCGCGACGCCTTCGAGGCCCGGCGTCGCCGGAGCCTGCCGCCGGGCGTGGACGCGGGGGACTGGGGGAACTTGTACCGGCTGGCAGTGAACACGGTCGTCCAGGGCCCCCCTTCGACCGTCGGGGTAGGGGTCCCCCTCCGCGGCGTCGGCTGACGTCCTTTTTGGGGGGGCGGGGGGTTAAGGCCGAGTTTTCGGCCCGGGTGCGCGGGTAAACCCGGGGCAAGCCTGAGCAGACCGGCATCGTCATTCATCGGAGGTTCGGTGCCTGACCGACAAATTCGTTGACGCTGTTGCAATCGACACGTAAGGTCGCAGGACCCGGAACAGGCCGTTTTCAGGAGTTTTCCCGATGACCGTCCCGTCATTTGATGCCGATTGCTCGCGTAGCCGCTCCTCGCGCGGCCCGAGGCGCGCGGGCAAAACGGAAGCCAAGCGGGCTGGCACGCGGAATCATACGCCCGCGGCCCCCGAACCACTCGAGGCCCGGAGCATGCTCGCGGCCAGTTCGCTCGTCATCGAGAAGGTGAGTTGGGACGGCAAGCTCGTCGAGGCGGTGAAGAATGAATACGTCCTCAGGATGCCGCAGCTCAATGCCGCGGCGGCGAAGTCGTCGCTCGACTACCAGAGTGCGACCCCGGTGCCGCGGGCCGGCTGGTCGGTGCAAAGCATAGGTTCGGGCTTTTTCAAGCTGACCGCCCCGGGCGCGACCCAGTCGGCGATCACCAATTGGGCGAAGCGGGCGGGCGTTCAATCGATTGCCGTCAACGCGGTCCGTGAGTTGTCAAAGATTCCCAACGACACCCTCTACCCCACCGCGGACAACTGGGCGTTTTCGAAGATCTCGGCGGAGAAGGCCTGGGACACGAACACCGGCAACCGGAACACGATCGTCGCCGTGCTCGACACGGGCATCGATTACACGCATCCTGATCTCGCAGCCAACATGTGGCGGAACCCCAACGAGATCGCCGGCGACAGGATCGATAACGACAACAACGGATGGGTTGACGACGTCTACGGCGTGAACACGATCGGTGGCAACGGCGACCCACGGGACGACCAGGGGCACGGCACGTTTTGTGCCGGCCTCATCGGCGCCGTCGGTGACAACGCGACCGGGATCGCGGGCGTCAGTTGGAGCACGCAGGTCATGGCGGTGAAGATCTTCGACGCCGCCGGCGTGACGAGCATTGCGGCCGAAATCTCGGGCATCCAGTACGTGATCAATCAGAGGGCGGCCGGCCAGAACATCGTGGCCGCCAATCTGAGTTACGGCGGCTACGGCTTCCTCCAGCAGGAACTCGACGCCCTCAGTCAGTTGGCAGCATCGGGCGTCGTGCTCGTCGCGGCAGCGGGCAACGATGCAAACAACAACGACGTCAATCCCGCCTATCCGGCGTCGCACATCGTTCCGGGCCTGATATCGGTCGCGGCATCAGACAGGGCCGACAAGTTGGCTGGGTTCTCCAATTACGGACTCACATCCGTCGACCTCGCTGCGCCGGGCGTGAACGTCCTGTCGGCGCAGTTCAATGTCCCGGGCGGCCCTCCTCCTCCGCCGGCCGGAAGTTACAGGGTCGGCAGTGGCACCTCCTTCGCGGCGCCCCTCGTCGCAGGCACGGTGGCCTTGCTCAGGGCGATCAAGCCAACGGCCTCGATTCAGCAGGTCAAGGACGCGATCCTCAAGGGGGTGGACAGGATTCCTGATTTTGCGGGTCGCATCCTCACCGGCGGCCGGCTCAACGTGGCCAAGGCCGTCGAACTCATCAATACCGGATCGGGGACCGTGCCCGGGGTCACGCTGACGCCGGGTCAAAACCTGCGGTTCATCGAAGGCAACGCCGGACACACCTTTGCGAACGTGCGGATTACGCTTGATCGCCCCGTCGATCCCGGTCGATCGGCGGCCGTATGGGTGGAGACGGTTCCCGGCGGGTCGGCCGCGAGCGGCAGCGACTTCATTCCGCAGGCCGGGTTCGTCACGTTCTCGGGCCAAGAGACGGAGAAGTCGGTAAGAATCCGCATCGTCGGCGATCGGGTGCCGGAGCGCGACGAGCAGTTTGTTCTCAAGATCGACGCAAGCAAGTCCAAGGGGGTGACCGTCACGCCCGGCGCGGCGACGATCACCATCCTCGACGACGACAACACGGCCGATCCCGCCCAGCCGGGAGGAACGAATCCGCTGCTGCCGGTCATCAGCCTCGCATCGAAGATGCAGCCCGGCGGCGCTGGGCCGCTGCCGATACTCGAGGGTGGACTGGCCACGTTCGTCGTCTCGCTCGATCGCACGTCGACGCAGACGATCTCGGTCAAGTACCGGACGAACCAGCCGGTGACGGTGCCCCTGGGCACGGCCCTGGAAAATATCGATTACATGCCGGTATCAGGCACGCTGACCTTCCGGCCGGGCGAGCGGACGAAGGAGTTCACGGTCCCGATCCTGGAGGACAAGCTCACCGACGTCAACGAGACGTTCCGCGTGCTTCTCACCGACCCCGTCAACGTGGAGTTGGCCGGCGCGGGGAGCGCCATGACGGCGACGATCACGGACGTCGCCTACATTCCTCCCCCGGCCCCGGGCTTCCAGATCGCGCTGGTCTTCCCCGACAACTCGCTGACGAGCTCACAGCAGATCACCTTTCAGCAGGCAGCCAGCCGCTGGCAGGATATCATCGTGGGGGACCTTCCCGACGTGACCGACCCCGCCACGGGCCGCGTGATCGACGACATCCTGATCGTGGCGACGGCCCCGGCGATCGACGGCGTTGGGGGCGTCCTCGGCCAGGCCGGCCCCGACGCCTACCGGCCCGGAGCCCGCGGGCTTCCGTGGAAGGGCACCATGGAGTTCGACACCGCCGACGTGGCGGCGCTCGAGGCGGGCGGACAGTTTCTGGACGTGATCCTTCACGAGATGGCGCACGTCCTCGGCTTCGGTTCGCTCTGGCAGCGGTTCAATCTCGTCGAGGGACTGGCCGGGAACAACCCGATCTATGTCGGAAGCAACGCGCTGCGGGAATTCCGGAGCATCTTCAACTCCCCGACCGCATCGGGCGTGCCGGTTCAGAACACAGGCGGCCCCGGCACGGCCGGCGTGCACTGGCGGGAGTCCGTTCTGGATACGGAGTTGATGACCGGCTTTTCCGAGCCGGCTGGCACGAGAAATCCGATCAGCCGGATCACGATCGGGGCGATGCAGGATCTCGGCTATCAGGTCAACTATCGCCGTGCCGACGTCTACACGCGTCCCGTCGTGACGACGGAAGCGGCGTTGGTGGTGGGTGGATGGCAGCGGCAGTCGCAGCGTCTCGCCGTCATGGCACCGGTCGTCCAGGAGGGGATCCGGCTGCCCGCCCAGTCCGCGGCTGATGTCAAACCGGGCTCGGCGGCGACGCCGGTCGCCGGTCGCCCGGGCAGCCGGGCATTTGCCGCCTTGGGGCAGGTGGCGTCCACGGCGGTGCGGCAAAGCCGGCTCACGGCCGTGGTTCGGCGCTGACCCACGCGGACAATTTCCGGGTCGGAGAAGGGGCTCCGTGCGAGCCCCCGACCGGGCCCCCTCGATTCTTAAGGCCCAGTTGGCAGGGCGTCATCAAGTAGCCATGTTGCGGCCAATTCCACGGTTGCCCAGGCTTCCGGCGCGGCCCCAACGTTTTTTTGAACCTTTCGACCCATTCGTTGCGTACATCTTCGCACCGGGGTAGCGTCAAACCCAAGAGCGCGCTGCCCGGAAATGCCGACAAAGAGACGGGTAGGGCTGCAAAAACTGGTCCGTTCTGGCGCCGGCCGGGACGGGTGCGACGGAGTCCATCAGGTTCACTCGGAGTGTCGTCCATGAGTCGTTTGCCGGGAATTGCCGATCTGTTCCGCTCACGGTCCAAGGCCCAGCACTGCAGGCCGACCCGGCGACGTGACGCTTCGCGTTTCTATGGTCGCTTGGAGACGCTCGAATCGCGGGCCCTGCTCGCGTTCAATCCGCTGCCGGCCTCCGGCAACTTCGGCGGTACGCCGGTCAGCCTGTCGTCTGACAACGTCGGCCCCAACGACCTTTCGGTCATTCTCGACGACACGACGAATCCGGGCTTCATCACAGCGACGATCACGACCAACGACGCAGTGCCGCAGACGAGGCAGTATTTCAACTTTTCGGAAATCTCCTACCTGGCGACCAACGACACCGACGGCTCGGTCGTCAATACGGTGCGTCTCTGGACATCTTACGAGGCTGACCTGGCCGGATATGAGACGGCGCCAGCGGACAAATCCGCAGTCGGCCTGTCGACCAACTGGCAGGTTGAAAGCCGCTTCCCGGCCGGCGCGGCCACGACTTCGTTGCTCGACATGCGCAACGTCGACCGGCTCATCGTGACAAGCGGCGTGATCGGCGGCGGTGCATCGACCATCGCCGGCGAATTCGAGTCGCCGACGCTAACGCCTGCCGACGCGACCAAAGCCGCGCAGATAACGCTCAATTCCGGCACGCGGGTGACCGGGGCGAACATCGGCCGCACCACCGCCCTCGATCCGATCGTCGTCTACTCGCTCACGATCACGACGCAGACCGGCGACGTCGACCTTGCCGCCGATGTGTTCACCGTGGGCGACCTGTCGATCAGCGCTGCCAAGGACGCGACCCTCAGCGGGTTGCTGCAGGTCGAACAAGGCGACATCACGATCGAGAGCACCAGCGGCAATCTGTCGTTGGGTGCAGACACGTTCTTCGCCCATGCCCTCCTGGGAGGCGTGAGCCTCACCAGTGAGTGCGGCACGGTTACCGTGCAGAAGGTGTGCGCGGCGGACGACGTGACGGTCATCGGTGAACTCGGCGTGACGGTCGAGGACGTCGTCGATGCCGGCGGCAACATCACGATCACGGCTGAGAACGGGCCCCTGACGGTGGCGGACCTGCTGGCGGGTGGGGCGATCCGCATCGACGCCGGAAAGGCCGTCGCGGTCAACGGGCTGGTTCGGGCCTCGACCGGTGACATCGCGATTGAATCGGTGAGTGACGGGCTGAGAGTCGCGGCCGCCGCAAAGGTTCATGCCGTCGACGGCAAGATCGGACTTCGTGCCGCCCGGGGCCCGGCCGAATTGCAAAACCTGTACGCGGATACGAGCATCGCGATCGAGGCGCTCGGGGACGTGTCGCTCAACGGGACGATCCAGACGACGACCGGCGACCTCGCAGTCAGCAGCGACGGGAACATCGGGAATTCAGCCCGCCTGCAGGCGGGCGGATCACTCCGCTTCAGCAGCGGCCTGAACGTCAACTCGCTCGGCGGCGGCATCGTACGGCTGGAGCTTCTCTCCGGCGGCTCCAATTACCAGTACGCGATCGTGACCATCGCGCCGCCGGCGGCCGGCGGCGGTCGGGCCGCACTCGCACGGGCGACGATCACCGCTGGCGCGATCACGTCGTTGTCGATCATCGATCCGGGCTACGGCTACGCGCCGAACGAGCAGGTGGCGGTGTCGATCGAGGGCAATCCGGCGACAAAGACAAGCCCGGCGGCGACCGGGGCGTTCGCGACGGCGTTCGCGGGCTCGACGCTCTCTTCCATGCAAGCCGGTGGCGATCTGAAAATCAATGCCGGCACGGCCGTTGACATCACGAACGAGCTTCGCGCGGAGGCGGGCAAGGTGACGGTCGATGTCACGGCCGGCACGTTGAGTCTCTCGGACATCTTTTCAAAATCCGATGTCACGCTCACGGCATCCCAGACGATCGAACTGGGCGGGCTGGTGCGCACCGCGAATGGCAACATCGCGGTGGACAGCCGGGGAGGCGGAGTCGATGTCGGGGCGACGCTGCTCGCTCCGGCCGGTGGTGTGGCGGTATCGGCTGCGGGTCAGATCGTGCAGCGTGGTGGCAGCGTGTCGCGTGACAGGCTGTTCCTGCTGACCGGCGGCCGCGACTACACGTACGCCCTTGTCGTGGTTGACCCGCCGCCGGGGGCCGGCCAGGCAGCCCTCGCTCGGGCGGTGATCACACCCTTCATCGCCACCAACCCTACGGCGGGCGGATACATATCGGACATCGTTCTCCTCGATCCGGGCTGGGGCTACCCTTCCGACAGTCGGGTCAACGTCTCGATCCAGGGAGACGGCGAAGGAGCCACGGCCGTCTTTGCGACCGACATCGTGACGTCGTCGATCGACGCACGGGACGACGTTTCCGTGCAGGCCGGGCAGGCCATCACGCTGGTCAGCAGCGTCCGTTCGTCCGCTGGCAACGTGGCGGTGAGCAACAGCATCGGAGACCTCGCGGTGCAGTCGGTGACGTCGGCGAAGACCACGTCCGTCGAGTCTGCTCGTGGCAAGGTCTCTCTCGTGTCGGTCGCTGCGGGGAACGACGTCGAGATCACGGCATTCCGCGGCGTCTCCGTGACGGACTCGGTGAATGTCACCACGGCGGGCGACATCGTCATCAAGACGACGGATGGTGACCTCAACTTCATGCAGGGCTTGAACTTCGGCGACAACTATCTGGTCGATAACAACGCGACTGCGCTGCAGGCGCAGGCGGTGATCGCCACGCGAGACGGCAGCGTGCAACTGCGGAGCGAAAATGGCTCGATCGTCAGTCCCTACGTGATCAATGCGACGCAGGACGTGACCGTCTCCAGCTTCGGCTTGCTGGAACTCTCGAACGAGATCGCCGCGACGAAAGGCGACGTCCTTCTGCAGAGCACGTCGGGCCTCGTGCAATTGGGAGCGAATGTAGCGGCGGCGGGCGGCTCGATCACCATCGCAGCGCACACGCAACTGAAGCAGCAGATCATGAGCGGGGTGAGCAGGATCCAGTTGCTCTCCCCCGGTGAAGTCGTTCAAGGGACGGCGCCGCAAGTCACGGTGACGGTGGCGTCCCCGCGCAACGGCGGCAGAGCCGCCTCCGCCGTGGCCGTGATCGAGCGGCGGTCCAACGGAACGCTCTTGGACCAGGACGAGTATTTCATCGGGTCGATCGCGATCATCGACGCCGGCCAAGGCTATGCGGTCGGCGAGTCGCCCAGCGTGACGATCACGGGCATCAATGGCGCTACGGCTCGTGCTTTCGGACCGGTGAATGCGGCCATGCTGGCAGCACAGGATGACATTCGCCTCAGTGGCAGCGAGGACGTGGTGTTGGTCACCAAGATTCACTCCCAGGCGGGTGACATCGCGGTGGAATCGAAGGCGGGAGACATCGAGTTGTCAGCTGCCTCGCTCCTGCTGAGCGCGGCGGAGGGTGCAATCAACGTCGATGCGAATCGCGGGTCGGTCGTATTGCGCCAAGCGGCCGCATCGAAGGCAGTAGCGATCAGCGGGCTCGATGGAGTAACGGTACTCGGATCGGTCGTGTCCGAGAAGGCGGGTATCGGCATCACGGCACTCGCTGGGGTAGTCGACGTTCGCGATGTCAGTGCTGCCGGGAATGTCCGGATTACCAGCCTGAAGTCCGGGGCAGTGTCGGGGGAGGTCGTATCGACCACTGGCGATGTCACGCTCAAGAGCCTCGCCGGTGGACTGTTCCTCGGGGCGAACGTCGTGTCCGGTGCGGCGATTGACCTCGAGGCCCAGACGTTCATCCTCCAGGACGACCGCGCCGGCGTCGAACGCATCGAGGTCATCAACGGCGGGACATTCACCGGTACCGTCCCCCCGACGGTGACGGTGACGATCGCGGCACCGACCGGCGGGGGAGTGGCCGCAAGGGCCCAGGCGGTCATCGGCCAGCGGTCGGTGACCGAATACTTCGTCGAGTCGGTATTCATCACCGAGCCCGGCGCGGGCTACGCACGGGGCGAGCTGCCGGAGGTGACGATCACCGGCATCAACGGCGCCCTGGCCAGGGCCTTTGGGCCGACCAACCGTCGGAATCTCAGTGCCGGCAGCAATGTGACCATCGACGCCGGTGACGACATCTCGCTCGCCAATGCCGTCACGGCGACGACCGGGGACATCGTCGTGACCAGTGTCAGCGGCGACATCGAGATGGCTGTTGCGTCCGCGGTCCTCAACGCCGTGGTCGGCAGCGTCAGCCTGAAGGCCGACGTAGGTGCGGCGATGGTGAACGCCGTGTACGCCGGGACCGACATCACGATCGACGTCGCCGAACAGGTGACGTTGTTCGGGGTGCTGGAGAGCGATCTCGGCGACATCGAGGTCAAGAGCTGGAAGCGGGATCTCGACCTGACGCCGGCGGGTGCCCGGATCGCGGTCGATGCAGGCAGCGCCACGCTGACGGCCCTCAACGGTTCGGTACTGACGCCGCCGGTGCTGCACGCCGATGGTGAGATCTCGATCCGTGCCCTTGGGGCTGTCGAGCTGCGCAACGAAGTGACGTCGAATGCCGGGGCGATCACGGTCGAGAGCGTCTCCGGCGGCATCGGCATCAGCGGCAACGTCAACGCCGTCGCCGGGGTGCTGGAACTCGTCGCTGCCGGCGCCGTGACCCAGTTGGACCGCGGCATCGCCTTCGTCGAAGTTCTGACGGGCGGCTCTGGCTATACCGCCGCGGCGACCGTGACGATCGCCCCGCCTGTTGCCGCCGGCGGCAGGGCGGCGACGGCCCGGCTGGTCCTCGACACCGTGGGGGGTGTTTCAGGGGTGATCGTCGGGATCACGGTCATCGATCCGGGGGCGGGCTACGCCGTCGGCGAGGCACCGGTCGTGACCATCGCTCCCGGTGGAGGCACGGGCACGGGCGGCAGCGGCCGCGCCGTGGTGGCGACGGGCGGGCGGAATCTGACGGGTGGAACCGGAATCGAGATCACGGCGGGCAACGCCATTACGCTGCTGAATACCGTAACCGCCACGTCGGGCGACGTGGAGGTGACGAGCCGAAGCGGCGATCTCCGCCTTGGCAACGACGGTTTCCTGGCCCGTGCGCTCGGCGGCAGCGTGTCGCTCGCCGGCAGCGCGGGATCTGTGGTCGTGCAGCGGGTGTCCGCGGTCGAGAACGTGACGCTGTTCGGGGCCAAGGGCGTGACCGTCGAAGGGAGCGTCGACGCCGGGAACGATGCGGTGCTGACGGCCGGTGACGGCAAGGCGACCGTCGCGCGGGTCGTGGCTGGCGACTCGGTCACGGTGACGGCCGGACACGACGTGGAGCTTTTGGAACGGGTCGATGCGGCGACCGGCAGCGTGACGGTGACAAGCGCTGCGGGCGAGTTGGTGGCGAACGACATCTACGCGGAACTGGACATCACGCTTTCGATCGCGGAGCAGGTGACGCTGCTCGGCGTACTGGAGAGCGACACCGGCGACGTCGAGGTGACGAGCCTGAAGCGGAATCTGGATCTGACGGCGGCGGGAGCGCGGATCGCGGTGGACGCGGGGAGCGCGACGCTGACGGCCCTCAACGGGACGGTGCTGACGCCGCCTGTGCTGCAGGCCGACGGCGACGTGACGATCCGCGGCCTGACGACGATCGGCCTGCGCAACGAGGTGACCAGCGCGACGGGCACGATCAGCGTGGAGAGCGTGTCCGGCGGGATCGACATTGGCGGGAACCTGAATGCGGTAGCCGGTGCGGTGGAGCTTGTGGCTCAAGGTGCGGTGACACAGAGCGGCCGCGGCGTGTCGTACATCGAGGTGCTGACGGGTGGCTCGGGCTACGACGCGTCTGCGACGGTGACGATCGCGGCGCCCGCGGCCGTCGGCGGCCGTGCGGCGACCGGGCGGCTAGTGCTGGGGACCGTTGGCGGCGTGTCCGGCGTGATCCTCGGGATCACGGTGGTTGACCCTGGCGTGGGCTACGCGGTGAACGAGTCGCCGACAGTGTCAATCGTTCCTGGTGCGGTCGGCGGCACCGGCGGAACGGCTCGTGCGGTGATTGTCGCCGGTGATCGGAATGTGGCCGGCGGTTCCGGCGTGGAGATCACCGCTGGTGGCGACGTGACGCTGCTCAACCGCCTGACCGCGAAGACGGGCGACTTGGTTGTGGCGAGCTCGGCCGGCCACCTTGCGCTCAACGCGGACACGTTCGTAGCCGGTGCGGAGGCTGGCGGCGTGACCCTGACGAGCACGGCGGGCATGGTTGCGGTGCAGAACGTGACCGCGGACGACGCGGTGACGATCACTGGTCGAACCAGTGTGGTGATGGAGGGTGTGGTTGGCTCAACGACGGGCGGCGTCACGGTGACGACTGCTGTCGGCGGCGTTGACGTCCACACGATCCTGGCCGCGGGCAACGTCAAGATTTCCGGAATGGGTGTCGTCACCCTCGCCGGCGTCGTCGACTCCGACGCCGGAGACGTCGTGATCGCCTCGCGAAGCCGTGATCTGGACTTCACGGCCGCGGGAGCGCAGTTGCACGCGGCGGTTGGCAACATCACGCTCCGGGCCAGAAACGGCTCGATCATGAGCCCGCCGACTCTGCACGCCGGCGGCGGCGTCTTGTTGAACAGCATGAACACGCTCGTGCTGAACAACGACATTGTGTCCAATACCGGCACGATCGAACTCAAGAGCACGACCGGCGGGATCAACCTGGGGGCGAATGTCGACGCCCAAGACGGCTCCGTTTTAATATCCGCCAAGGGTGCCGTCGCCCAGGTCGGCGGCGGCGTCGGCTTCGTGCGGGTTGTCAACGGCGGGTCTGGTTACACCACGGCCGCGACGGTGACGATCGCGGCTCCGAGTTCCGGTGTCGGCCAGGCGGCACGTGCGGTCCCGGTCATCGCCCGGGTGAACGGCGTGGATGGGGTGATCACCGCCATTCGCCTGACGAGCCCCGGCAGCGGGTACGGAGCCGGCGAGCAGCCGCTGGTCACGTTCGCCCGCAACGCCGTCTCGCCCCCCGGCGCGATTGATGCCTCGGCCACGGCTGTTGCGGCGCCGGCCCTGGGCAACAGCGGACTGGCCGTGATCGATGTCATCGACGCCGGGTCGGGCTATGACTCGGCGACCGTGGTCACGATCGCGGCTCCAGCCGGTGGTGGCGTGGCCGCGACGGCACAGGCCGTGATCGGGACGGTCGTGGCGGACGATGGCACGGTGACGAACGGGGCGATCGTCGGCATCGTCATCGTGGGCGCGGGAAGCGGGTACGGCGCGGGCGAGCAGCCGACGGTCACCATCACCGGGGCCGGCAGCGGAGCCATCGCCCGGGCCGTCGCCAATATCACGCTCCAGGACATCCGCGCGGGGCAGAACATCAGCGTGGCCGCCGGCACGGGCGTCACGCTTCTCAACACGATCCGCGCGGAACAGGGGAACGTGTCGATCGCGAGCGACACCGGCAACGCCAACCTTGCGGCACGCACGCTTTTCGTCAATTCGTTCCAAGGCGACATCGCCATCAAGGCGGCCCGCGGGGCGGTGACCGTCCAGCAGCTCGCTGCGGCAGGCGATATCGGTATCGCGTCGTTTTCAGGCGTGATGCTGCTCAATGCCGTGAATTCGACGGGTGATTTCGGTCCCGGCAATGTGTCAATCAAAACGGTGAATGGCTCCATCGCGGCCGTGGCCCCCAACGGCCTGATCAGCGTCCAGAAGGGCGGCGTGTCGCTGGAGAGCGTCAACGGCACGGTATCCGTGCCGCAGGTGTTTAACGTGAGCGGCGACGTTTCGCTGAAGAGCTTCGGCAGCCAAATGATCGAGAGCCAACTGTCGTCATCGGCCGGCAGCATCACGATCGCGTCTGTCGCCGGGTCCGTGACCCTCGCGGCGAATCTCTACGCCGAGGACCGCGTGACGCTACAGGCAAAGACGGGCATCAACCAGTCCAAGGGCTTCATGGTCGGCAACGAGCTGGTCGCCCGCAACGAGTCCACGGGCGTCATCAATCTGGCAAGCGTCCGCAACGACTTCGCGAACGTGGCCCTGCGGAACATCGGGGCCGTTACCTACGTCGATGCCGACGAGTTCGAGACGGGAATAGTGCGGAATCCCTACTCCGGAACGGCCCTAGGTGTGGAGATCGTCGGCGATTCCGTGAACCTTTCGAGCGCGGCGACGAACTCTCGCATTCGCGTGGTCAGCGGACTCAGTTACCGCACGCTTTCGATCGCGGCGGGTACGCAGGGCGGTACGAATGTCGGGTACGTCGAATACGTCACGACGTCGAACAGTGACAATCCCGAGGCGAATGCCCCTTTCCGGGGCACGCTCCGCGACATGATCCGGCATGCGAACGACAACACGGCCTCGTACGTGAACGCCGCCAACACCCGCGTGCCGCAGGCGCAGGCGATGGTGTTCGACGAGTTTGGCTACACGGTCGAGGAGGTGGCTCCCACCGCCGCCTTGCCCGCGTTCGCACGGCCCGTCTGGTTCGACGGTGGCCGCCTCGAAGAGGCCGCCACCGCGACGCGGCTCGGCATCGCCGGCAACTCGAAGTTGTCGCAGGGCCTTTCGTTCGCCGCGTCCACGCCGGCCGTGGCCGGTGTTCGGGCGGCGACGCCCGGCTCCGCCGGCAGCCGGATCGAGAAACTGGCTGTCTATGGCTTCACGGCCGGATCGGGCGTCGTGCTCGCCAGCGGAAGCAATACCGTCGTCGACCTGCATGCCGGCCTGAGGGCGGACGGTACGGTGGCGGGCAACATGATCGGGCTCGACGTGCGTGGCACTTCGGCCATCAACAACACGATCGGCGAGGAAGTGGTCGATTCCGAGCGGGTCAATCGGTTCGCTGGCAACACCACGGCGGGCATCGTGATCCGCAACGGGGCTGCGGGAACACGCGTGTTTGGCAGCATCGTCGGAGATGACACGGGGAAGACGGCCGCCCGTGCCAATGGCGACGGTATTCGGATCGTGAACGCCACGAGAAACCAGATCGGCAGCGAAAACGCGGTGCAGGCCGACCTCTATCCGACGCGGAGCAACGTCATCGCCGGCAATTCCGGGGCCGGCGTGCGGATCAGCAGCGCGATGGCCGGGACCCTCGGGGCGGCCAATGTGGTTCGCAACAACTTGATCACCCGCAACGGGACCGGCATCGACGTGTCATCCTCCGCATTTGCCGTGCTCGGTGGCCTTGACGGGCGTTCGGCGAACGTGATCACCGGCCAGGTCGGGGCCGGTGTCGTCGTGGCGAATGCGAGCAACGTGCAGATCCAGGGCAATCGGATCGGCATCCAGCCCGCCTACGAGTTCGATTCCGAAGCGCTGGCCGGCAACGGCGGCGATGGGGTCACGATCTCCGGCAAGAGCCAGAGGATTGACATCAATGGCGGGAATTGGGTTGGTGCGAACAAGGGCCACGGTATCAGCATCGGTAGCGGCGTGGCCGGAGTGTCGATGGGGGGCAATACCATTGGTGGCGAACTCGGCAATGGCTCGAGTGCGGGCAATCTGCTTGACGGCGTGGCGATCACGGCGGCGTTGGGGAACACCGTCGGCTCGGGGAACGTGATTTCGCGAAACGGGCGAAACGGCGTGAGCATCACGAATGCACAGGCCACGACTCCGGACGCCGGCAACCGCGTACTCGGATCGTCGATCAGGGGGAATGGCGCCAACGGCGTGCTCGTCAGTGGCGGTAGCCGGACGACGATCGGCGGCGTGACCGCAGCGAGCGGGAACGAGGTCACATCCAACGCGGGGCATGGCATCCGCGTCGAGCCGAATGGCACGACCCCCGAAGGAACCGGCCATGTCATTCAAGGAAACTTCGTGGGCACGAATCCTGCGGGTGACGTGGATGCTTCCCTGGGCAATGTCGGGAGCGGCATCTCGCTTCTCCGGGCCAGAGATGCGGTGATCTCGAACGGCAACGTCGTGATGAACAATCGCCAGAACGGTGTCGAGATCATCGGCGGTGCCGGAAACACCGTCGGCGGCCTGACCGCTGCGGCAGGCAACCAGATCCGTCGCAATGGGAGCAACGGACTCGTGGTGGGTGGGAGTGTGACCAACGTGCGTGTGATGGGCAACGTTTTCGTCCTCAACGGCAGTCATGGCGTCGAGGTTGGGGCGGAGGCGCGGGACGTGCGAATCGGGCAGATTGTGACACAGGCGGGCGTGACCGGTGTGGGCAACACCATCCGGGCCAATGACGGATGGGGCGTTCGCGTGATGCCGGGCGCGGAGCGGGTCGCCGTCCAGGGCAATGCGATGCTGGGCAACATGGCGGGGGCGTTGGTGCGCGACGGGGCCAACTCTGCCGCCCCCGGCACGATTTCGTTGGCATCCGCCGGGATGCGGACCGCAACCGGCGGGGCAAAGCAACTCGTCCTCGCGGGATCGTTCACCGGGGCCACCACGAACCAGCAATATATGATCGACGTATACTCGAGTCCGTCCGGCTCGCTGGCTGGTGGCAGCAATCCGCAGGGGCGGCGGCACATCGGACGGTTTACCGTCACGGCGACCGCCAACGGATTGTTGCAGTTCAACAACACGATCACCGCGGCGGTCGAGGTCGACGAATGGATCACGGTCACGGCGACGACCATGGTCTTCAATCCCGGTTCGACGTCTGCGTTCAGCGTTCCCGTCAAGGCGGCGCTGCGGTAGGCCGGCAGGGACAGGTCGTGTTGGGCCAGTGACCGGCACCGGCGTGACGTCGCGTCCACCCAGCGATGGGCGGCGGCCACTCCGCCGCTACTCGTCAGCCCCGGGAGCGGCACCCTTGACGCCGGTCGTCCGCTCGTCCTTGAGCATCATCAGCCGCTCGATCTGGCCGAGCGAGACGAGGTGCGCGTAGACCACGGGCACGTAGCCGCGGCGGCGCATCTCCAGGAAGACCTCGTCCGACACCTTTCCAAGACGCTCCTCGTTGATCACCATGCTGCCGGCGAGCGTGCGGACCGTTCCGCCTTGGCGGACCTGCAGCTTGAGCGGCGTGAACAGATCGTGCTCGCGGATGAAGCGGCAGAACTCCCGGGTGAGCGTGTCCATCTGCTGGAGCTCGCCCAGGTATTTCTTGACGTTCTCGATGACGGCCGTCGGCTGGCCCCCGTCGTCGAACAGGGCGTTGCCGTCGCTGTCGGTCACGAGCGGGCTCCCCTCGTCGATGCAGACGGTGAACTGGTCGGCCTTGCCGGTGGCGGCGAGGGCAAATGGATACCGACGGATCACAGCCGGCACGTAGGAGGCGTGCCAGCGGCCGGCGGCGTCCACGTACAGGTTTTCGCCTTCCTCGAGCCCCATCAGGGCCACCGGCGTCAGTCCCTGTCGCGCCTTGTCGTCGATGAACACGATCGGATAGATCGCCGCCGCCCGCGCGAACTCGTGGGCCATCACCGAGGCGAGCTGGAAGCGGGAGGCGAACGCGAAGGAGTCGATCTGCTTGACCCGCTTGCGGGCATGCTTTTCCTTGGACACGGGCACGAGCTGCTGATACATGGATGGTCTCCGGAGAACCGGCGGCATCAGCCGACCCGCGATGCGCTGTCGGCGGCGAGTGTAACACCGGTGACGGCAACGGCCGCAGCGCTGCGGGCCGCCATCCGTCGCCTGGTCAGGGCGTCGGCGGCGGCACGGGGGGCGTCGTCCCGTTGAAGGTCACTGGCAGGGCGGGAATCGAGACCGTGACGCCGTTGTTCTGCGTGGTCAGGTCGGCGACGCTCGCCTGGTCGATGAGCAGCGTTCCACCCAGGTTGTTGAGCACGAACCCGCCGACGCCGGGGGCCGCACCACCGCTCCCCAGGTTGCCGGTGGCGTTGAGGGAGAGCACGCTGCCGGGATCGAAGACGATGGCGTTGAGTGAATTGGCCACGACGTTGATCTGGTTGGTGAGGACCGTCGCGTTGACCTGCCCGCCGCCGCTGGCCTGGAGACGGATGCCGTCGATGCCCGCGGCCGACGTAACCGTCGAACCGTTGACCTGGAGCGTGGTCGTCTCGCCGGCGGCCGCCACGGCCAGGATTCCCTGGCCGCCGGCGCTCGAGATCGCCACGGCGTTGAATGCCGCGAGTGCGTTTTGTAGCTCCACGTTGTTGGCGACGGCGCCGTCGATCGTCCCGCCGTTCACGTAAACGCGGCCGCTGCCCGTGCCCGTCGGGTCGGCCGGATTGACGGTGTCCCGGATCACCACGGCGCTGCCGGGCACGAGATTGGCGTTGTCGACGTTCAGGCTGCCGATTGCAACCTGCCCGTAGACTCCGTCCACGAGCACGCCGAGGTTCTGCCGACTTGTGATGTCGACGGTATTGAACTTGATCGTGTCGGTCGCCGGCGGCGACACGGTGTCGGTGATCGAGAGCGACGTGCCGGCCGCCCCGACGATCGACGTCGCCCCGAGAACCGTCAGGTTGCTATTGAGGTTGTTGAGGCGGATGCCGTTGGACACCGAGTCGGTGCTCGCCAGGCTCAGGAACGTGAATCCGCTGCCGGCGATGCCGGCCGTCGTGCCCAGCGTGTTCTCCAGGTCGATCGCGGCCCCGCCGGCAGCGGTGATCGAGGCCGGGTTATTGAAGTTGATCGTGCCCCCGTTGCGGGCCACGAGCCCCGCGCCGTCTACCGTGACGACGCTGAGCGAGTCGAAGGAATAGGCCGTGGCCGGCGACGGCGTCGTGGCGTTCGTGATGTTGACGCCGGTCGAACCGTTCTTGATTTCGGAAACCTTGGTGGTGCCGAAGTTGGCGGTGAAACCGGGGAGGTTGTTGACGGCATTGATGCCGTTGCCCGTCGGTGCCTCGATCTTGGTGGTCGTGATCGCGACGGACCCGCTCGTCTCCGTGATGTCGATGCCGGTGCCGACGCTCTTCGCGGACGTGGCCGAGGCGAGGGTCACGTCGACGTCGGCATTGTTGGCCGCGATGGCGGCGCCGCCGGTGGCGGTGATCGAGCCGCCGGTCGTCGTCACGCCCGCCGTCTGGACGACGAGGCCATTGCCGTCGGCCGTCTTGACGTTCACCGTGCCGAGGCTGACCGAGGCGGACGAGAGCGAGTTGTTTTGCAGCACGATGCCGTCGGCCGCGGCGCCCGCGGCCGTCGACACGGTCGTGGTCGGCACCGAGACGGTCAGGCTGGGTGAGTTCTTCACGACCACGGCGTCCCCCTGAGAGTCGGTGACCGACAGGCTCTGGGTCGCGGTGAAGTCGCCCGCCACCGCGTCGAGGAGCACGCCGTTGCCGGGGCTCTTGTCGCTGGACACGGTGGAGAAGGTGACGCCGGCGTCGGCGACCTTGGTCATCGACACCGCCGGCGCGTTCACCACGTTGACGCTGCTCTTGCCGGTCACGTCGACGGTGTTGACGTTGCTGGCGAGAAAGCCGGTCGCCGTGTTGCTGTTGTCGGTGAGCGCGATCGTCAGGTTGTTGAACTGCGAACTGCCGCCGTTGCCCTGCAGCTTGACGCCCGCATGGCCGCTGCCGCCGCCGGTGCCGGAAGCCAGGATCTGCACGTCGTTGAATTTCTGCGTGCCCGGGCTGTTGATAACGGCGATCCCGTTCTCGGCGCTCTTGATGATGGTGGACGTGGTGCCGGGCACCTTGCTCTGCACGGTGACGTCGCCGGCGGCGTTTTCCACGAGGATGCCGGTGCCGTTTTCGATGAACGGCTTGCCGGCCTGAGCCACCAGCGTGACGGAGCCGGCGGTCGTGTCGTTGACGTGCAGCATGTGGCCGTTGTTGTTGACGATCGTGCCCTCGGAGAACGTGACCTGCGGGGAGCCGCCGTCCACGAGCACGGAGCCGTTCGACATCGTCCAATCCTGCGACGTCGAGCCGGTCACGACCACCTTGCCGATGTTGACCGCCTGGAAGTCGGCCTTGCCGGTGGCGGCTGTGATGGCGATGCCCTGCGTCGGGCCCACGTGGCCCGGGCCGCGGTAGATGTCGATGTTGGTCGCCAGCGCCGGCCGCTCGGGACTCGACAGGCTGCCGGATGGTCCCGGCCCGGCGATGCCGATCGCCGAGTTGATGATCGAGAAGTTGCTCGTCCGCAGGCCGTCGGCGAGGGTGATGCTGGCACCGAGCGGATTGCTGAGCACCGGCCGGCCGTTGGTCGCGACGGCGATGTCGAGCGGTCCGCAGCAGATCGTGGGAATCGCAAACGCCGCGCCGTCGCCGATGAAGTACTGGTTGGCGGCCAGGGGCACGAAGTTGTCCGCATAGCCGTTGCTGACCACGCCCGTCGTCGGGTTGTAGGTGCTCAGTCCGCGGTTGACGAGGACGATGTCGTAGGGATTGGTGGCGGCGGCGTTGGCCTCCGCGATGGTCAGGAACGGGGCCTCCGCACTGCCGTTGCCGGTCGCGTTTCCGGCGTTGTTGACGTGGAACGCCCGCCACCGACCGCCTGTGGCCGGATTGAGGGCGAAGACCGGCGTCTGGTGGGCGCGGACGATGTGTTCGTTGCGCATCATCGGCTGTTCCATCTGGTCGGGCACGTTCCGGCGCCGGCTGCCCCCCATCCGGTAGGTGAGCCGGGCGAAGCCGGTCCAGTCGAAGTAGCTGTCGTTGTTGCCCTGGAGGGAGAAGTCCCAGTTGTTCGCGAACGTCATGTCGAGCCGGGTGTAGACGCCGCCGAACCAGGGGACGACGTCCTTGCCGGTCTGCGGACCGACCGACCAGTCGTACCGCGAGTTGCCCAGGGCGTAGCCGCCGACGCTGATCATGCCCGCCCAGTCCGACAGGCCCGGAATGTAGGCGCCCACCTCGAGATCGGCCCCCGAGAGGGCGGTGTCGAGGCCGTACTGGCACATCACGAAATTCTGATAGAACGGCGAGCCCGGCGCACCTGCCGTGTAGGCCGTCGTGCCGACCGGCATGTAGCCGTTGGAGCGGAAGTTGCCGAAGTCAGTGAGCCACTCGCCGCTGACGCCAATCTGGTTGTAGGAATGGCCGAACTGGCCGTACTCGGTCCCGCAGACGCCGGCGGCCGGATACTGGTTTTCGTCGCCGTCAAAATCCCAGAACAGGCCGACGCCGAGGAGCGTGCCGCCGAGGAATTGCTTGCGGACCAGCCCGACGTTCGAGAAGAAGCCGCCGTTGACGGAGAGATGGCTGCGCAGGTCGGCAGCCCACAGGCCCCCGAGGTCGTCCTCGGAGTAGGGTATGTAGCCGCCGAACGTCATGTAGGAGCCGTTGTAACCGAGGCCGCGATCGGCGGCGTTGATCCCGTAATAGAAGAAGCCTGGGCCGTTTTGGTTGAACTGTTGGAGTCCGGCCACCGCCCGGTTGAGCACGCCCCCCGCGGGGATCATCGCCGTCTGGCCGGTCTGGGCCTCCGTGATCCCGGGCATTCCGGCCATGCCGGCGCAGACCGCGGCCACGGCCGCCGCCTGGCGGGCGGATCGCTTCCAGGCTGCCGCCTGGCGACGAATCCGCCGCAGCCGTTCGGAAGTCCTCTTTCCAAGGCGATGAAGGGCATTTCTGCTCATCGGAGTCGCATCCCTGGCGGTGGCCGGCTGGACCGGCGGGCGGAAACCCGCGCGGAAAATCCGGCATGATCGTCAGGAGTGATCGACCCGGCCCGACCCCTGCCATGAGTCTTTCCGGCACGAAGGCCGGATTCGAACCGGTCACCGCAGGGCAGCCAGTCTGCCGGGATCGCCGGACTTGCCGGGGCTGCCAGGGCAGTTGGCCAGCCTGGCCCGCCCGCGTCAATCGATCCGGAACCGGCTCACGGTGTCGGTGAGGCCGTCCACCGCGTGCTCCATGTGCTCGGCGGCATTCTTGAACTCGGAAAGCGCCTCGGCGGCTGCCCGCGAGCCCTCGGTGAGCGTCACGAGCGCCGTCGTGATCTGCTCCGCGCCGGCCGCCTGCGTCTGCATCCCCTCCTTGACCGTCTCGAACCGGCCGGACAGGCCATGCACCTTGTCGATCACCTGGGCGAACTGGCCGCTGATCCCGGCCACCCGCCCCACGCCCGCCTGGACCTCGACAGCGAACCGCTCCATCTCCGCGACGCCCGTGTTCACCGCCTGCTGCATCTGCTCGATCAGCCGCTCGATGTCGAGCGTGGCCACGGCCGTCTGGTCGGCGAGGCGGCGGATCTCCCGGGCCACCACGATGAACCCCTGGCCGTACTCGCCCGCCTTCTCCGCCTCGATCGCGGCGTTGATCGAGAGCAGGTTCGTCTGGTCGGCGACCTTGGTGATCGTCGTGATCACCATGTTGATGTCCTCGGCCCGCTGGCGGATCGCCGCCAGCCGCGCGGAAAACTCCGCCGTCGACGACTCCAAGTGGGCCATCGTCTCACCGACCTCGACGAGGTCGCCGCGGCCGGAATCGGCGAGGTCGGCAGTCTCCACGGCGAGGTTCGCCACTTCCCCCATCGTGTCGAGAAGCTGCTTGCCCGTGGCCGCGATCTGCCGGCTGGCGACCGCCGCCTCGCTCGTGCTCGCCCCGAGGGAGGCGATCGCCGATTCCTGCTGCCGGCCGGCGCTGGCGAGCTGGCGGGACGAGGCATTGAGCTCGATGTTCGACCGCTTCACCTGCGAGACGATGCCCTTGAGGTTCGTCGTCATGGCGGCGAGGTTGCGCAGCAACTGCCCGGTCTCGTCGCCGCCGCGGACGTCGATCGTGCCGGTGAGATCCCCCTGCGCCACCCGCTGCGCCGTCGCCACGGCCTTGCCGATCCGGCGGGTGAGCGACGTGGCGAGCCAGCCCAGCAGGCCGAGGACGCCGGCGAGCCCCGCGGCGGCGGCGATCGCCGCCATGATCAGCGGCCAGCGGACACGGTCGAGAATGTCGCTGCGCCGTGCCTGGAGCATCACCGTCCATTGCCCGGTCGGGAGCCGGGCGGCGGCGTAGATGCAGGGCGTTCCGCTCGCCGGGTCGGCAGCGTCGATGACGCGGTCGGTGGTCACCGCCGTGTGAAAGTCGGCCAGGAGTCGGCCGTGGGACGTGTCGGCGACCGGCCGCCCGCGCAGGTCGGCGTCGTCCGGACCGCGCATCGTCGTGGCGATGAGCCGCCCCTGCCGGCTGACGAGAAAGAGTTCGACGTTCCAGCCGTCGGCTTGCTGAAGTCGCTTCACCGTCTGCAGCCGCTTGGTGAGATCGTCGAGGCTCCGGTCGACCCCCGCCACGCCCGCGAATCGGCCGTTCACCGTGATCGGGTAGGTGTGCTCGACCATCAGCGTCAGGTTGTCGTAGAGGTAGGGCTCGGTCACCATCGCCTTGTCGGTGGCGGTCGGATCGGCGAACCGGCGCCGGCAGCCGTCGTAATACAGCCCGTCGAAATCGGTCAGCTGCCGGAGGGTGATCTGGGTGGGATCCGCCGGGTCGCGAAACCAGTAGGGGATGAACCGGCCGGACGCATCGACGGCCTCGCGCGGCACGGCGTCCCGCGGCACGGCATCTCGACCGGCCGCCGTGTTGGGAGGCGCGTTGGCAGTCTTGCCGGCGTCGGCCGCCGCCGCATCGCCGCCGTCCGCGTCGGGCTCGTAGCCGTAGTAGGCGGCGAAGAATCGCGGATTGGCCTCGAGCACCTCCCGCGCCAGCCGCAGCGACTCGCGGCGTCTGCCGAAGAAGCCCGTCTCGGCAGCCTGGGCCATCGTCCGGGCGGCCGTGACCGCCTCCAGCGTGTCGCGATCGATGTCGCCGGCGATCGCGGTGACGCGATCGAGAAGGATGTCCCGGCCCAGGGTAAGGAGCGTCTGCCGCGTCCGCAGGTGGTTCATCGTCAGCACCCAGGCGAGGAGCAGGGCCGCTGGCAGCAGGCCAAACAGCAGCAGCCGGGTGCGAATGCCGAGTCGCAGAGGGAAAAATCGCATGGCGGACGCCGGGAATGCGGACGGAGATGGTGCTTCGCCGAAACCATAGATTACCTTGGCGCTCCCGGCGGGCCCGGCTCCGGTCCGATAATCGACACGTCCCGCACGACCGGACGGCCCGCACCACCGGACAGCACGGTCCCCGCCATGTGGCAGCACCAGAACCACGACGCTCTGCTCTTCGATTGCGACGGCACCCTCGCCGACACCATGCCGGCCCGGCGGGCGGCCTCGATGCCGAGGTCGCTGCGGGCGTTTCACCGCCCCCGGAGGGTGAGCCGGCCATGAGCCACGAGAGCGTGACGATCGACGACGTGCGCCGGGCCCAGGAGCGGATCCGCTCCGGCATCCAGCGGTCTCCCTGTCCGGCCAGCCTGGCGCTCTCGGCGGCCACCGGCATGAGCGTGTCCTGCAAGCTCGACCTCTTCCAGCGGACTGGCAGCTTCAAGGAGCGCGGTGCCCGCAACGCGCTCCTGCTCCTCGACGCCGCGGCGCGGAAGCGGGGCGTGGTGGCCGCCTCGGCCGGAAACCACGCACTCGGCCTCGCCTATCACGGCGGCCTGCTCGGCATTCCGGTCACCGTGGTGATGCCGAAGTTCGCGCCGCTGGTGAAGGTGGCCACCTGCCGGCGGCTCGGAGCCCACGTGATCCTCGCGGGGGAGACGTTCGACGACGCCCGGAAGCATGCGGTGGAGATCGCCGCCCGCGATGGGCTCGACCGGATCCACGGTTTCGACGACCCGCGGGTGATCGCCGGCCAAGGGACGATGGCCCTGGAGATCCTCGAGGACGTGCCCGACGTCGAGGCGATCGTCGTCCCCACCGGGGGAGCGGGACTGCTGGCGGGCGTGGCGCTCGTGGCCAAGGCGCTGAGGCCTGCCGTGCGGATCATCGCGGTCGAGCCGGCCGCCGCCCCGAGCTTCAGCGCGTCGCTGGCCGCCGGCCGGCCGGTGCAGGTGCCGATCCGCCCCACGCTCGCCGACGGCCTCGCGGTGGGCAAGGTGGGCGAACTGTCGTTCGCCATCGCCGCGCCGCTCGTGGACCGGGTCGTGACGCTCGGCGAGGACGCGATCGCGCTGGCCGTGCTCCGGCTTCTGGAACTGGAGAAGACCGTCGTCGAAGGCGCCGCCGCGGCGGCGCTCGGCGCGGTGCTCGGCGACCGCTGTCCGGAACTGCGTGATCGCCGCACGGTGCTCCTGCTCTGTGGCGGCAACATCGACCTCACGATTCTCGACCGGGTGATCGACCACGGGCTCGTGGCCGACGGGAGGCGCTGGCGGTTCACGACGCGGGTCAGCGACCGGCCCGGCGGTATCGCCCGGCTGACGGCGGCGATCGCCGCGGCCGGTGGGAGCGTGCAGGAAATCGTGCACGACCGGGATTTCGCCGGCCCCGACGTGTTCTCGGCGAGCGTCCAGGTGACCGTCGACACGGCCGACCGGTCCCACGCCGACGAACTGTTCGCGGCCGTCCGTGCCGCGGGGTTCGCGCCTGCCGTGGCGGATCCGGCGGCTGGAGCCGCGGCGGACTGACGGCGCCGGCAAACCCTGCGGCTTGTGCCGGTCGGGGGGCCGTCTGCGGAGCGGGCGAAATCCGCCCGCCGTTCCTGCCGATGCTCTTCGGTGCGACATCGGGCCGGATGCCGCATGACGACAGGAGAGTCGATCATGATCACCCCTTCCAGCGGCCTGCTCGCGCCCGCGGCGAGACCCGTCCCTGTGAATTCCGAGGAAAGCGAGCGCGAGCGGCTCCGCCAAGAACTGCTCCGGCGAATCCTCATCCGCGAGTCGCTGCGGCAGTCGAAGCGGGGCGGCCCGAAGTGACCGTCTGAGGTACGGGCGATGGCAACCGCGAAGGAGCGGTCCATGCGACGCACGAGCCCTGTGGCACGCATCATCGTGCCGGTGTTCGCCTCTTCGGTACTGCTCGTGGCCTGCCAGCAGGCGGCGTTCGCGCAGGGGGCGGCCCGGGGCTGGGGGGTGTTCGGCAATCCCACGACCCGCTGGTCTCCCGACGCAGTCTCCGACTACCTGCTCACCGGCCAGACGCCGCGGCCGGCCGTCGTCCGGATCGTCGCGCCCGAGCAGGGAGGCACGTCGCTCGGATCCGGCGTGCTCGTGGACGTGAATCGCACGCAGGGGCTGGTGCTGACCAACTGGCACGTGATTCGCGACAGCCGCGCGGCCGTGCTTGTCCAGTTTCCCGACGGCTTCCAGTCGGCGGGCACGGTGATCCGCTGGGACGAGGCCTGGGACTTGGCGGCGATCGTGGTCTGGCGGCCGCCGGCGATGCCGGTGCCGATCGCCGCCGCGCCCCCCGTGCCGGGCGAGCAGCTGACGATCGCGGGCTTCGGTCGCGGCACGTATCGCGAGGAGTCGGGACCATGCACCGAGTACCTCTCTCCCGGAGCAGGCTATCCGAAGGAGTTCGTGGAACTCGCGGCCACCGCCCGGCAAGGGGACTCAGGCGGTCCGATCTTCAACGCCGATGGGAAGTTGGCGGGCGTGCTCTTCGGCCAGAATGACGGCCGCACGCTCGGCAGCTGTTCCACGCGGGTCCGGGCGTTTCTGGCCACGGCAGGCTCGAGCGGCTTCACGCCGACGCCGATGGGGCAGTTTTCCAATGCCCGGCCGATCGATCACGGTCAGGGCGGGGCGGATACACCGGTGATTCGCACGGCCGCTGCCGCGATCGGCCGGCCGCAGGCCGGGTCCATGCCCCCGCAGTCCGGTGTTGCCGGAGATGCCGGCGTCGGACAGACGGTCATTCCCGTGGCCGATCACAACGCCATGAACGTGGACGATGCGGGAGGACTGCAGTCGACGTGGCCGCCCCTGCAGCCGGCCGAGTCCCGCGACATCTGGGAGATCCTCGACGTGCGCACAAACGGCCCCGCGCTGCTCTCGACGGCTGGCGGCATGGCGCTGCTCGTTCTCGGCCTGCGCACCGTGCTCGGCGGTCGGCGCCGGCCGCCACCGCCGAACGCCGGCGGGCCGTGGTGATGCGCGGGCCCGATCGGGCCCGGTGACCGGCGGCTGGCACCGTCGGCTGCGGCACGCGGGGAGATTTGCGGAGGGATTCGGCCCGGTCGATACTTGCCTGCGATGGATTCCGCCCGCACGTCACGACCGGTGGCCGAGGATCTTTCCGGCCGCCGGCTGGGGGGCTATCGGCTCCTGCGCCCGTTGGGCAGCGGTGCGATGGCCGACGTCTACCTGGCCGAGCAGACGTCGCTCGGCCGGCACGTGGCGGTCAAGGTGCTGCGGCCGGAAACGCTGCGGCACCCGGCGGCGGTGGAACGGTTCGACCGTGAGGCCCGCTCCGCCGCCGCGCTCGTTCATGGCCACATCGTGCAGATCCACGAGGTGGCCTGCGTCGAGGGCGTCCATTTTCTCGCGGAAGAATACGTCGCCGGCCCGTCGCTGCGGCACTGGCTCGAAGAACGGGGACCGCTCGATGCCCGGCAGGCGCTGACGGTGCTTCGCCACGTGGGATCGGCGCTGATGCGTGCGGCGGAGCAGGGGATCGTTCATCGCGACATCAAGCCCGACAACCTCCTCGTCTCGTCCACCGGCGACGTGAAGGTCGCCGACTTCGGTCTCGCTCGCAGCGTCGGCGAGGATGTCGAACTCACGCAGGATGGCATGACCCTGGGCACGCCGCTGTACATGAGCCCGGAGCAGGGGCAGGGGAGCGCCGTGGACATTCGCAGCGATCTCTACTCCCTCGGGGCGACGGTCTATCACCTTCTCGCCGGTCGTCCGCCCTTCAGCGCGGCCACGGCGCTGGGTGTTGTCATGGCCCATGTGCATGAACCACTGCAGCCGCTCGGCCGGCAACGGCCCGACCTGCCGGCCGGAGTCTGCGGGCTCGTGGAACGCTTGTTGGCGAAACGTCCCGAGGACCGGTTTGCGACGCCGGCGGCGCTGCTCACGGCCGTGGATGCCTTGGTGGCTTGCTTGCCCGACGTTCTGCTGGCGACGGCAGCGCCGCTGGCGTGGACGGGGGAGAGGGGCGTCGTTCCGGAACCGGACGGTGCCCGCGAAATGTCGTCGCGGTTCGGCGCGGTGCAGGTCGCCACGCAGCATCTGCGGGCGGCCGTTGCCCGGAACGATGAGCGTCGGATGCTGCGGCGCCGGACCTGGTGGACGACGGCCGTGGTCGCGGCCGGGGCGGCCCTGTTCGGATTCGTGCTCGGCCGTTCGCGGGCCGGCGGCCCGGCGGGTTTTCGGCGGCGAAATCGGCCGCGGTGAGTGGTTCAGAGGGGCGGCGGTGGCGCCGGTCGTTCCGCGGCGACGCGGCCGGCGACGGCCGGTTCAAGTCTGCTTGACACCGAAACCGACACTGCTAGAACGGGTCGAGACGGTTGCCAGAAAACCGATCGAACTTGCCCCCATCGTCTAGTGGCCCAGGACGTCGGGTTCTCAGTCCGAAAACCGGGGTTCGACTCCCCGTGGGGGTATCCCGAAGGCCGTGATCCTCGTATCTCTCGGGGATTGCGGCCTTCGTCGTTCAAGTGTCGGCTCGTGTCGGCCCGTGTCCGGCGGTGACCGGGCCGGAATCTGGGCCGGAGTTTTGACCGCCCGCGCGAAGTCGTCCTCGGTCGTCAGCATGGGGTAGTGGTCTTCCGCGACCTGCTTCGAATTTCCCAGCCACGCATGGACGATGTGGGCAGGGTCGCGCGGTTCGCAGGTCGGGGCTGCCCATGCCCCATCGCCGGACGTTCGCTGCCGGCCTCCGGCCCTCGCTCTCGCGGACCTGCCTGCGCGCCGGACTCCTGCCTGCGCTTGGCAGCTTACGCCGGCTCCTTGGGCACGGGCAGCCCCGCCCGTCATGCGATTCGGGACGATGTTGTGATGCGCAAGAAACAAGTGGGATCCGTATTACTGAGAAAGAAGTGTCATTGACGCCCCGCATCGACGCCGCTGAAATAAGGAAGGCCCATGGCTTTGGATCGGGACTTCGACTGAATCGAGGAATGCCCCATGCATCGTTGCCTCATCGCAGCCCTGAGCGGTGCGCTGATGCTGTGCGGCTTGTCTCCCGAACCGAGCAACGCCGCTCCGAACACCAAGGCCAAGGCCGCCGCCCAGGCGCGACAGGCCCAGCAGGCCCAGCAACGCATGGCGGCCCAACGGGCTGCTGCGGGGCGGGCGCGGCAGGCCAGGAATCGTCAAAAGGCCGCCCAGGACGCCGCCGCGAAAGCGCGGGCGGCCGACCAACGCAGGGCCGCGCATCAGGCCGCGGCCAGAAAGGCTCGCGAAGCGGAAGGCCGCGAACGAGCCGCCCGGGCGGCGGCGGACAAAAAGCGGAACGAAGCGGTCGCCCGCAAGGCCAAGGAAGAGAGGACGCAAAAAGAAAGAGCCGAAGAGGACAAAGCCAGGGCCGATCAGGCGCGGGTCGAGCAATCCCGCGAGCAGATCGCGACGGTCGTACGAGACGCGTTCTCGAAATGTGGTCGAAAGTTCGTCGTGCTCGACCGGGACCGCGACGGCGGAATCGTCGTCGATGCCGCCGATGGTGACGCCGAGAAACGAGTGGCGGACGCGCGTGCAGTGAGCACAAACCTCGGCAAGGACTACACGGTGATCATCGAAGAGGTCGACCGGGGCGGCAAGAAGCAGACGAACACCCGCTTTCAAGGGGGCAGGCAGATCGGCGCGACTGCCGACGTTCCCCCCTCTGCCCGCTCGCCCCGCTTCCGTGTCCAGCCCGGCAAGGTCGGCACTTGAGCCGGGCACGAATGACCCCTCACCTGGCAGTCGGCCGAACGCCGCGGAGCCCGTTGCCGGGCCAGGCGTCGGCGGCGTCACGGTCGTGCGGATAGCGGGCCTGCTTGAGCAGTTGGATCAGCGACCGCAATGCCCTGCGGTCGAGGTGGCCGAGCTGGTCACGGCCGCACCGACGCACGGCAGCGGCGAGCCGGGTGACCACCGCGCGGCCCGCCGGCGTGACCCAGACCTCGACCCGACGCCGGTTTTCGACGCTCCGTTGGCGGCGGACGAGCCCCTGTTCCTCGAGCTTGTCGAGCATCCTCGTCATGTCGGGCGCCCGGGAGACGAGACGGGCTCCGAGCGCCGAGGTCGTCAGGGGCCGTGGCGAGACCGACCGCAGCACCCGCAGGGCGTTGTACTGCTGGGCGCTGATGCCGTGCCTGGCGAACACGCGTTCGTCCAGCTCACGCAGCCGGTCGTAGGTCCGCCACAGTTGCAGGTAGGCTTCCTGCTCGAGCGAGTCGAACGACGCCGGCCCCGCCGCCGCTGGTGCTGAAGCGGCCGCGAAGCGACTGGCGGGGGAACGGGGGGACAATGGCATGACTGGTATCCTCCTGGTATTGTGACGTTCGGACAATTATCGTTCAAACAATTGTCAGGATCGGCCCGGAGGCGGGCGGCCGACAGGCAGGGCGGGCATGAATTCGGCCGATTGGACCGTGCTGTCGTTGCATCTCGCGGCCATGCTGCTGGTCGCGATCGGGCTCGGCGCCGTGGCTCGCCGGCTCGGCATCCCGGCCGTCGTCGGCGAGATCACCGGCGGTCTCCTCCTCGGCCCGACGATCCTGGGCCGGTTCGCCCCCGACCTGTTCGCCTGGCTGTTTCCTGCGGCCGGGCCGATTCCCGCCGCGCGATCGGCGCTGGCGCGGGTCGGAATGCTGTTCTTCATCGTCACGATCGGACTCGACATCAGCGTCGGCGAACTGCGGCGGACCGGCCGCCGCGCCCTGGCGGTCGGAAGCGTCGGCACGTTCGTGCCGCTCGTGCTCGGGTTCCTCATGTGCTACGCGTTCCCGGCCGTGATCGGCGTGACGCCCAAGGACCTGTTCGCGACGGCCCTGTTCATGGGCTCGATTCTGTCGCTCTCGGCCAATCCGGTGATCGCCCGCATCCTCATGGACATGGGCCTCTTCAGGAGCGACATCGGCAAGACGATCATGTCGGCCACGCTCGTCGACGATCTCGTCGGCTGGGGGCTGTTTGCCGTCCTGCTGGCGGAGTTTGGGCCGCATGCCGGCGGCTCGGGCCAGGCTGCGGCGATCCTCGGGCGGGTGGTGCTGTTTCTCGGCGGCATCCTCCTCGTCGGCCGGCTCGTGCTGCCGAGAATTCTGCGCTGGGCCCGGGCCCGGCTCCCGTACCCGTCCGGCGTCATCTCCTGCGCCGTTCTCTTCGGCCTCGTGGGGGCGGCCGGATCGGAGCACCTCGGCCTGCATTCGTTTCTCGGCGCGTTCGTCGTGGGCATCGCTCTGGCCGACGCCTTCGCCGCGGATCCACGGCCGTTCGAGATCATCGGGGAATTCTCCTACGCCGTGTTCACGCCGATTTTCTTCGTCTCGATGGCGATCTCCGCCGACTTCATCGCGGGCTTCGATGCCTGGCTCGTCGCCCTGATCACCGCGGTGGCGTTTCTGGGAAAAATCTCCGGTGTCTACCTGGGGGGCAAGATGGTCGGCATGGACAACCGCCAGGCCCTCGCCGTGGGCTGTGGCCTGAATGCCCGGGGCATCCTCGGGATCGTGATGGCCGCGGCCGCGTTCGACGCCGGACTGATCGACCTGCGGCTGTTCGTGGCCTGCGTGCTGATGTGCGTGATCACGACCATGGCCGCCGGACCGGCCCTCGGCGCCATTCTCGGCCGCCGGCATGACGCCATCACTCCGGCGTGAGCGGCACGAAATCGCCCGCGGGGCTGCAAGCAAAGCCCTGGTCTCCGGCGACGGCCGGGGGCAGCCTTCTTCGTACGCCCGTGGCGCGTGCGGCAGGCCAGTGGATTCAGGCCGCGGTGCAGATCCACCACAGTGCCATCCCCAGGCATATCAGTGCCGTGACGATCACCCATGCCGGCTTTCCCGTCCCGACATCGTCCGCAGTTGACGGATAGTGACCACATGCCGGGCAGCGCGGCGAGTCTTCGAGCATCTCTTGCCGGCAGGCGGGGCAGCGTACGGTCGGTTCCTCGTACGCATCGTCGTCGACTTCCCACGGGTCGTCGGTCCAGTCGTCGTCGCCGTCGTCGCCCCGATCGTGATCACGGCCGCGGTGCATGTGCGACCTCCGTGCTGCCGGCCGCATGCCGCGGTTCGTAGGGACAGTGCCTGCAGCCCGATCCGCAGCACGAACCCCGGTTCAGGTGATAGGCCGCCGTGAACACCAGGCAGCCATTCTCCAGGTAGGCATCGGGGCTTCGGCCGGAGGCCGGCTGACGCGGGTGGGTGTCGTCTCTGACGTGGTTCGGAACCGGCATCGGTGGCTGCGACAGAAAACGGGGTCGACGGAATCGGGGTCGGCGGTTTCGCAAGCACGAGTATGACCGACGCGAAAAAATACGTTCTCCGGTGCCGCCGCCGCACCCGGTCACGGCCGCTCCGCTTGCGGCCGGCGGCTGTCTGGGGAAAAATCGGGTCATTCCCGGGCCCGGTTCCCGAGACGGCCGCTGCCGATGGCGGCCCCCGCACGACGTCGCGACCGAGTCGACAAGTGGAAGCCCCGACATGAACGCCAATCCGTACGCTCCCCCCTCGGCCGCGCCGACACTGGCGGGGCTGCCCGCCGATGCCGATTTCGCGACGATCGCCAAGAGCGTGTTCCTCGCCTGGGAAAAACTTCGCCTCGCCTATCTGGCGGTGCTCGCAGCGGCGACTCTGCCCCTGGTCTGGCTCTGCGGGGCACCGTGGCCTGCGGCGATCAAGGTCTTGCTCGAGGGGGCGGTCGCGGCGAACGTCCTGTACTTCGCCGGTCCGGCCCTGGAAACCTACGTCTGCTGGCTCGGCGTCCGGGGAACGTGGCTGCGCTGGGTACTGTTTTTGGGGGGCACGCTCCTGTCGCTCGTACTCGCCGGCGTCGTCATCACATCCGCGTTCCCTGCGGCATTCTGAGCCTCGTTCAGCGTGCGCTGGCGGCCGGTTTCGGAGGCTGCTCGCACCTGCTATCGTACGCGGGCGCGGCACGATCCGATGCGATGCGTCGGTCGGCGAGCGACTGGCCGTTCGGTCCACTTCATTCTTCACAGGATGCGTTCATGTCCGACTCGCTCTCCGAAATCGAAGGCTGTGACCTGCTGGCGAAACTGTTCGCGGCCCGTGGTTACCGCCTGGCCCGCAACATCGTCTTCCGCGAGTATGGAGTGACGTTTCACATCGACGCCTGGGACGCGGCCGCACGCGTCGGCTTCGAGTTTCTGACGAGCGAGGATGACGACCACGACGACCTGACGCTGGAGGGCTACAAGACGCTGATGGCGGCACAGCAGCGCGGCGAACTGTCGCTGTTCATCATCGACGAGGTCGAGACGCTGTCGGCGGCAGAACTGACGGCGACGGCCCACGATTTTCTCGACGAGGTCGCGGCAGCCGCCAGAGCCCGCACGCGGCGCGGCAAGCGCTCCCGACCCGCGACTGCGACGGGGCGAAAGGCAGCCGCTGCGAATCAGCCGGCAGGAAAAAAGTCGGCCGAAAAAAAGCCGGCGGGAAGAAGGCTCACAGTCAAGAAAGCCCGAGCGGCGCAGGCCAGCGCCAGCCAGGCGGCAGGCAAAAGCAAGGCCGGCAAAAAAATCGGGGCGGGCGTCAAGGGCAAGGCCGTCGCCCGGCCAGCCCGAAAGAAGAGGAAGCGGGTCGCGAAGGCATCGAAAGCCCCGACGCGACGGTAGGCCATGAGCGACCATGTGGCATGGCCGGAGCCGCCGTCACTCGGGCACGATGGCGGGCACACTGGCCGGCGTGCAGGAATCGGGGCGGGGTGTCCCGGCAGCAGTCCGGACCAGCATCTCATTGCGGGCGACGATGATGGTCGCGATCAACGACCTGCGTAGGTCCGATTCGCTGCCGGCAGCGGCTCGGATCCGGTCGATCCTCAGAGCGGCGGCCTGCATGATCAGGAGCGGATCGGTCTCGGCGACGCCGACGCCGATCAGTTCGTGCGGGTTGTCGAAACCGCAAGGACGAAGCGGCGGGCGTGGACTGCATGAATAGGATTGCATGGTGTTCTCCTGACCATGAAAGCGAGAGCAACCGGCCCGAGGGGCAAAAAAATTTTTTTGGCCCGTGAAACCTGGGCGACAGCGTGGCATGGGCCGCGGACAACCTTGGTCCGCCGGGGAGCCGCGGGCTGGACCCCGGCGGGCGGGCTGCGGCGGCGAACGCCACCTTCAGGGGGTGCGATGTACGCGGTTTTCGAGCACACGGCAGACCTTGGCATCAAGGTGTCTGCCCCGACGCTGGACATGCTCCTGGCCGATGCTGCCCGGGGGCTGACCGCCGTCATCGGCGGGGGTGCTCTGGACATCGAGCCCCGTCAGGAGGACACGTTTCACGTTACCGGGACCGACCCCGTCTGGCTGCTCGCCGACTGGGTCGGTGAGGTGCTCGCCGCATTCGACACGCGGCGCATGCTGTACCGGGACTTCGTCGTGGTGGTGGGCCCGACGGGGCTCGAAGCCCGAGCCCGGGGGGAGCCCTACGACCCGGTCCGTCACGTCCTCGCCCACGAGGTCAAGGCGGTCACGCAGCACCTGCTCGACGTCCACCGGACGGCCGACGGCTGGCAGGCCACGTTCGTCGTCGATATCTGACGAAACGTGGCCGAGACCGTACGATTCGCCGCGGCGGTGCGTGCAACGGCCGCCGAGCAACGAGCGGACAGCGTGCGGAGAAAAATTGCATGGGCAGTGAAGGAAGCAGCGGCCGCGGGGCGGAGGAGCGGGGCTATACGGGGCCCTTGGAGCGGCTCGACGACTGCACGTGGCGAATTCCGCGGAGTTCCCGGGCCGGGATGCGGGTCGACGGCCTCATCTATGCAGACGAGCGGCTCATTCCCCAGATTCGCGATGACCGGGCCGCCGAGCAGGTGGCCAACGTCGCCTTCCTGCCGGGCATCCAGCGGGCGAGCCTGGCCATGCCCGACATCCATTGGGGCTACGGATTCTGCATCGGCGGCGTCTGCGCCACCGATCCCGCCGCGGGCGGTGTCGTCTCACCGGGCGGTGTCGGCTACGACATCAACTGCGGGGTCCGGCTCGTGCGGACGTCGCTCTCGGCGGCCGAGGTGCGGCCGCACCTGACCAGGCTCATCGACCAGCTCATGCGGGACATCCCCGTTGGCGTGGGGCAGGGGGGGCGGCACGTGTTCTCGGCCGCCGAACTCCGGCAACTCATGCTGGAGGGAGTGCCGTTCCTCCGCGACCGTGGCCTGGCGACCGACGATGACGTGGCCTGCGCCGAAGCCGAGGGGCGGATTCCCGACGCGGAGCCGGGCCTGGTGAGCGACCGGGCCCTGGCCCGCGGTGCCGACCAGTGCGGCACGGTCGGCGCCGGCAACCATTTCATCGAGGTCCAGGAGGTTGACCGGGTGGAGAACGACGCCGTGGCCGCGGTCTTCGGCCTGCGGCCTGGTCAGATCTGCGTGCTCATCCACTCCGGCTCGCGCGGCCTCGGCTACCAGGTCTGCGACGACGCCGTCCGCTCCCTCCGCGACGCACCGGCGAAGTACGGCTTCGATCTGCCCGACCGACAGCTCGTCTGCGCGCCCGTGGAAAGCCCCGAGGGCCGTCACTACCTGGGCGCGATGCGGGCCGCCGCCAACTATGCATTCTGCAACCGCCAGCTCCTCATGTGGCAGGTGCGCGAGGTCTTCGCGCGGGTCTTTGGCCGCTCCTGGGATGCGCTCGGCATGACGCTGCTCTACGACGTGGCCCACAACATGGCGAAGCTCGAGGAGCATGCCGTGGACGGAACGCGAAAACCGGTCTGCGTCCATCGCAAGGGAGCGACGCGGGCGTTTCCGGCGGGCCACCCCGACGTCCCCGAGCGGTACCGCGACGTCGGCCAGCCTGTGATCATCCCCGGCGACATGGGGCGGGCGAGCTGGGTGCTCGTCGGCGGGCCGCAGTCTCTGGAACGCTCCTTCGGCACGACCTGCCACGGAGCGGGCCGCTGCCTGAGCCGCACCGCGGCCACGCGGGCGGCCCGGGGCCGCGACATCCGGCGGGAACTCGCCGGCGCGGGCGTCGTGGCCCGCTGCCGGAGCCGCGACGGGCTCGCCGAGGAGCAGCCGGCGGCCTACAAGGACGTCGACGTGGTCGTGGACGTCGTCCACAAGGCCGGGCTGTCGCTCAAGGTCGCGCGGCTCCGGCCGCTGGGCGTGATCAAGGGCTGAGCACGCCCCCGGTCGGATTCATGGTCGTCGCCCGGGGTGCCCCCTCGCGGGCCCGGTTCGCCTCTCAAACGCGAGCCAGGTCCGCGGGCTGCCACTTCGTCGTCGGCATGCCGTAGTCGCGGAGCAGTTCGACGACGCGATCGTCCTCCACCTGCTCGAAGTCGCGGTAGAACTGGCCGATCGCAAAGAACGCCGCCGACTCGATCAGGCAGACGATGCGGTCGCAGAGCGGCCGGATCGCGTCGAGCCGGTCCGGCGCGGCGACCGGCACCGCCACGACGATCTCGCGGGGTGCGGCGGCCCGAACCGTGCGGGCGGCCGCGATCATCGTGGCACCGGTCGCGATCCCGTCGTCGGTGAGGATCACCGTTCGGCCCCGGATCGGCGCCTGAGGCCGGACGGCGCGCACCAGGGCCCGGCGGCGGTCGATCTCACGCATCTGCCGGGCCCGCTCGGCCTCGATGTAGGCGTCGCCGGCGTCGGTCATCGCGGCCGCGAAGTGGTTGAGGTGGACGACGCCGGTTTCGGAGATGGCGCCAAGCGCCAGCTCCGGCTGGTGCGGGGCGCGGAGCTTCCGCGACAACACGACGTCGAGCTCGGCACCGAGACCGCGGGCCAGCACCGCGCCGACCTCCACGCCGCCGCGCGGGATGGCGAGGATCAACGGCTTGTCGAGCTGCGTCCCGCGGAGCCGCTCCACGAGCATCCAGCCCGCCTCGGCGCGGTTCTTGAAAAGCTGGTATTCCACGGTGGTCACTCCTCCTTCAGGGCGTGGGAAACGATCGGCGTCAGGGATGGAGGTGGCGGGCGAACCACTCCGCGGCCAGCCGGGCCGCCTCCTCGAGCGTGCCCGGCTCCTCGAAGAGGTGGGTGGCGCCGGGGATCACCGCCAGCTGCTTCTCGCCGGCAAGCTCTCCGAGGGCACGCTGGTTGAGCGCCAGCACCTGCGTGTCGTCGCCGCCGACGACGAGGAGCGTCGGCGCGTGCACGGCGGCGAGCCGGCGGCCGGCGAGGTCGGGCCGGCCGCCCCGTGACACGACCGCGGCCACCCGCGGCTCGCGGGCGGCCGCCAGGAGCGCGGCCGCGGCACCGGTGCTCGCGCCGAACAGGCCGAGCGGCAGGTGCCGCGTCTGCTCGAGTTCCGTCACGAACCGGATCGCCGCCAGCAGCCGCTCGGAGAGAAACGGGATGTCGAAGACGTTGACGCGGTCGGTCGCCTCCTGCTCGGTGAGCAGGTCGAAGAGCAGCGTGCCGATCCAGCTCTCCTGGATGACGCCGGCGACGAAGGCGTTGCGCGGGCTCAGTCGGCTCGACCCGCTGCCGTGGGCGAAGAGCACGAGGCCGGTCGGCGGCGCCGGCAGGCAGAGCCGGCCGGGAAGCGTGAAGGCCGCGCCCCGGGTGCCGTTGATCGGAATGGCGACGTCGAACGACTCGACGGCATGCGTGACGGTCATGATCGGCCCTCCGCTGCGCCCGGACCGTGCCGGCCGCGGGCATGGGGATGGATCAGCTGCACGGCCGCGGCCTGTGGTCCCTTCTCCCCCTCCTCCTCGCTGAACGAGACGGCGCTGCCCACGTCGGCAGCCTTGAACTCGAGGTCGGAGATGGCGTTGCGATGGAAGTAGACCTCGCGGCCGTCCGGGGTCTCGATGAAGCCGTAGCCCTCGAGGGGGAAGATCTGGGCGATCCGCCCCCGGGCCCGGGGGGCGTGCGTCTTTTCCACCCCGCGCCTGCGGCGCACGTGGTCCTCCAGCCGGCGCCGCGCCGCCAGAAATGCGTCGCGGAGCGCCACGAACACGTCCTCGTGGGCGTGGTCGAGATGCTGGTCGCGATTGACCACGATCTCGCCGCCGGGCACGACGACGTCGACCCGCACGGAGTAGAGCCGCCCCTCGCGGTGGTGGCGATGCGGCTGGGCGATGACGACATGACAGCCGGTGATGCGGTCGGAAAGCCGCTCGAGCTGGGCGACGTGCTCGAGCGCCGCCGCCCGCACCTGCTCGTCAACCGGAACGTCGTTGAAGGAAACCTGGGGCTGCGTCTGCACGGAAGCGGTCCTCGAAAGGAACGCCGCGGCCTGCACGCGTCGGCAAACGATACGCCGGCTGACCGTGGCGGGACCGCCGCCCGGGGCCGGGACCGGCTGGAACTGGCCGGCTCGAACGGCGGACAGTTGGCCGTTTCCAACTGCCGGGGCCGCGCCGACTGCCCCGCTTGCCACGACTCACGCGTCTGCCACTGCCGATTGGAGCGGGTGTGCCGGAAATGACGATCACCACATTCGAGGCGGTCCCGTCCCCGCGAGCAGCGAACCACCATGACCAGCGCCACCATGAACCTCAGCCGCCGCGCTGCCCGCGCCGTGCTCTGTTCGAGCCTGATCGGGGGCTTTTTCGGCGGCCCGTGCTACGCCCCGATCGTGGCCCATGCGCAGGACGTCTCGCAGGACGTCGGGCCGGCACGCGGCGCGGAGCGATCGCAGCCGTCGCGGGCAGGGGTCTGGCCCGATCCGGGCGGGGCGTTGCGGCTTCCCGAACCGGGGCTCCCCCTCGTCGACGACCGCTTCGGGGCTGCCGCCAGCCCGGTTCCCCCGCCCGACGCAGGCCCCGGCCCGACGACGCTCGCCGAGTTCGTGGCCCTTGCCGAGCAGAATCATCCGAAGATCAGGGCGGCGCGGGCGGCGGTCGAGGCCGCCCGGGGCAAGGCCGTGCAAGCCAGGCTCTATCCCAATCCCATGCTCGCCGGCGCATCGCCCCAGGCTGCGGGCCGCTACAGCCAGTGGAACGGGTTCGTCCAGCAGGACATCGTCACCGCCGGCAAGCTCCGCCTTTCCCAGCAGGCGGCGCTCCGCGAGGTGCAGAAGGCGGAATACGAACTGATCCGGGCACGCTTCGACGTCCTGCGGGACGTGCGGCAGAGCTATTACACGCTCCTCGTCGCCCAACGCCGGATGGAAATCTTCAAGCTCTTGCTCGACATCGCCAAGCGGTCCTACGACATCGGCCGACAGCTCGCCGAGGCCGGGGAGGGTACGAAGGCCGACGTGCTCTTCTGGAGCATCGAGCGCGACCGCGCCGACGTGCGACTCCTCAACGCCGCGGTCTACATCGAGACCGGACGCCGGGAACTCGCCACCGCGATCGGCCTGCCACGAGCCGACGTCGGCACGATCGAGGCCGACCTGTTCGCGAAGCTGCCCAACTTCGACCTCAAGGAATTGCAGGAGGCGGTCGTGCGCCGTCACGCCGCGCCACGGGCGGCGGCCGCCGCCGTCGCCGGCAACCAGTGGGCGCTGGAGCGGGCGGTCGTCGAGCCGATTCCGAACGTCAACCTGCTCGGCGGCTACCAGCGGCAGGTCGACTTTCCGGCCCAGGATCAGGGCATCATGCAGGTGATGGTGGAGGTGCCGATCTTCGATCGCAACCAGGGAAACATCCGTGCGGCACGGGCCGACATCGCCTCCTCCCGCGCGGCCCTGCGGATGACCGAGATCGATCTCGCCACCCGGACGGCGGAGGTGATCGCCACCTACCGCACGTCCCAGCGGCTCGTCGCCTGGTACGAAGAGTTCATCCTCCCCAAGGCGCGGGAGACGCTGCAGCTGACGCAGCAGCTCTACGCCCGCGGCGAGGTGACGTTTCTCTCGCTCCTGCAGGCCCAGCGCACGTTGACGGAGACCGAACTCGCCTTCGTCGATGCCCAGGCCGACCGCTGGACCGCGGCGGTGGCGATCGCCGACCTGCTGCAGTTGGAGGCGTTTCCGCTCCAGGCCGACGCGCCGGCCACTACGGTCGGCGTCGAACCGGGCGAACCGGGCGCACCGGGCGCACCGGGCGCACCGGGCGCACCGGGCGCACCGGGCGCACCGAAACCGCCAGCCGCCATGCCGCCGGCCGTCGAAGCCGTTCCCGCCCCGCGGCCCGCACTGCCACCGGCCCAGTGACCGATCGGTCAGGCCGTCCCTCAGCGGGGGCTCTGGGCGGCGACGATGTTCAGCGGCAGCGTCGCCCCTGCCGAACTTGCGGCGACGGCATCGCTGACGCTCACTTCGAGCCGGCAGCGACCGGTCGCTGCCGGAGGGAGAACGACCAGGTAGCGGGCGAAGTAGTCGCGGCGCCGCTGCTTGCAGGTCTCCTCCAGCGGATCGAACCGCCAGGTGTGCAGCCGCGTGCCGTCCGGGCCGAGCAGCGTGAGCACCGTGTCGACGCGGGTGGTGCAGCCGGCGGGCGTTTCGCTGGCGGCGAGGCCGTCGAGCTCGAAGTAGACGATCACCTCCTGGCCGGCCTCGAATCGGGGGGCGGCGAACTTGTCGACGTCGCCCCAACCCCGCACCCGCGAGGCGAAGCAGGGGTTTTGGAGCGTGAGTGCGGGGCGGGCTGCGCTGTTGGCGGGCTCCTCGGCGGCAGGTTCGGGGGCCGCCGGTTCGGGAGCCGCCGGCACGGACTGTTCCGCTGCCGTCGTGACGGGGCGGGCCGCGATGAGGGGCGTCGCCGTCTCGGCAGGCGGCTCTGCACCCGGCGCCGGTGTGGCATCCGGGTTGTCCGGCGCAATGCCCGTTGCACCGGACGTGGCGTTGACCGAGGCTTCGGCGGGGGGCTCCCGCGCGGGCACCGGTGATGGAAGGGCGGCGGCGAAGGCCTCGATGACCACCGGCCAATCCTCGGGCTGGGTCCGTTGCAGCGTCTCGACGAGCGTCGACTCCGTTGCGGCATCGAGCCGGCCCAGCCGCGAGAGCCGTCTGACCGCCTCCTCGATCGCCGCGGCCCGCCGCCCCGCGTCGGACTCGTCGCCCGCGGACGTGTCTTCCCGTTTGTCGGCGGTGGCGGGGCTGGCGTCGCTCGCAGGTCTGTCCGCCTCCGACGTCTCCGGCTCTCCCTCGGCGGCATGATCGGCGGCCTTCCAGGCCAGGTCGCGGAGGCTGGCCGTCGTGAGCACCGAGGTGCAGCCGCTCTGCAGGCAGACCAGGGCGAGCAGGACCGCGTTCCGGCAGGCACCGAGCGGGCGAGGAAGAGGGCTCATGGTGTGCGCATCGATCCGGAGGGCGGGTCGGGAACCGATCCGGAAGGAGCGTAGGAGGGGGCACCGTCGCGACACAAGACCAAGTCGCGGTCCGGTCCGCTGGCAAACTGCGCAGGTTTGCTAGAATCCGCCGCCACATCCAGCGGCCTCCAGGAACTTCATCTCCATGACACGCGGGCCTTTCGACCGGGGAACGGTGCCAGCCGAGTGGCCGCACCGGCACCTGCTCGACCTCGAGCGTCTGACGCCCGAGGAGATCCGGCTCGTGCTCGACACGGCGGCCCTGTTCAAGGAGGCGACAGGGGGCTGCCGGCGGAAGCTGGCGGTGCTGGCCGGGGCGACGGTCGTCAACCTGTTCTTCGAGAACTCGACGCGGACACGGACGAGCTTCGCCCTCGCCGCCCGCCGCCTCGGTGCCGACGTCGTCGACTTCTCCGCGGCCTCGAGCAGCCTGTCCAAGGGGGAGTCGTTCATCGACACGGCCAAGAACCTGGAGGCGATGGGCATCGACGCCGTCGTCGTCAGGCACGGCACGCCGGGCACGCCCCACCTCCTCGCCCAACGGCTCGGCGTCGGCGTCATCAACGCCGGCGACGGGCCGCACGAGCATCCGACGCAGGGGCTGCTCGACATCTTTTCGATCCGCGAGCGGCTCGGGCACCTGACGGGCCGGCACGGGGGCGACCTGACGGGCATCACGGTCGGACTCGTCGGCGACATCGCCCACAGCCGCACGGCCCGGTCGAACCTCTGGGGCCTCGTGAAGCTCGGCGCGCGGGTGATTCTCTGTGGACCACCGACGCTCGTCTCGGACCGCTGGCGGGAACTCGGTGTCGAGGTGTCGCACGATCTCGACGCCATCGTGCCGCGGTGCGACGTGCTCAACCTGCTGCGCATCCAGTTCGAGCGGCAGAACACCCGCCCCTTCCCCTCGGTCCGCGAGTATGCCCACCTGTACGCGATGACCCGTGAGCGGCTCCGGCGGGCGAAGAAGGACCTGCTGATTCTGGCCCCCGGTCCGATCAACCGCGGCGTCGAGGTCACGGCCGAGGTCGCCGACTGTCCGCAGTCGCTGATCCTCGACCAGGTCACCAACGGGCTCGCCGTGCGGATGGCCGTGCTCTGGCTCACCTGCGGCCCGCGGGCGGCCGACGTCGCGGCCGGCGGTCTGGCCGGAGAAAGGATCGTCTGATGGCCACGCTCCTGATCCGCGGCGGCCGCGTCGTCGACCCCTCGCAGGGCATCGACCGCGTGGACGACCTGCTCGTGCGCGACGGCCTCGTGGTCGCGGTCGGCAACTCCGGCGTGCAGCCGGTCGGCAGGGCCGACGAGACGATCGACGCCGCCGGGCTCGTGGTGACTCCGGGCCTGATCGACATGCACGTCCACCTCCGCGAGCCGGGCCGCGAGGAGGACGAGACGATCGAGACGGGAACGCGGGCCGCCGTCGCGGGCGGCTTCACGAGCGTCGCCTGCATCCCCAACACCGAGCCGCCGATCGACACGCAGGCCGCCGTCGAGTTCGTCAACCAGAAGGCGGCCCGGGCCGACAACTGCAACGTCTTCGTGGTCGCCTGCGTGAGCCGCGACCGCGAAGGCAAGGAACTCGCCGAGATCGGCCAGCTGGTCGAGGCCGGGGCCGTCGCCTTCAGCGACGACGGCGCGCCGGTCTACGACGCCGAGCTGATGCGCCGGGCATTCGAATACTGCCGCATGTTCGACCGGCCGATCCTCGCCCACGAGGAGGTGCTCGAACTCTCCCGGGGCGGCGTGATGCACGAGGGTCTGGTATCGCTCGTGCTCGGGCTGGGGGGCATGCCGGCGGCGGCCGAGGAGGTGATGATCGGCCGCGACGTCGCGCTGGCCGAAGTCACCGGAGGCCGGCTCCACGTGATGCACGTCTCGACGGCCGGGGGCGTGGCCTTGATCCGCGACGCGAAACGGCGCGGCGCCCGGGTGACCGCCGAGGTCTGCCCGCACCACTTCACCCTCACCGACGAGAGCCTGCGGGGCTTCGACTCGAACTTCAAGATGAGCCCGCCGCTGCGGACCGCGGCCGACGTCGAGGCGCTCATCGGGGGCCTGGTGGACGGCACCATCGACTGCATCGCCACCGATCACGCCCCGCATGCCCTGGAGAAGAAGATGCTGGAGCTCGACCGGGCGCCGTTCGGCATCCTCGGGCTGGAGACGGCGGTCGGGCTGTGCACCACGCGGCTGATCCACACCGGCCGGCTCGGCTGGCCGCGGCTCGTCGAGGCGCTGAGCACGCTGCCGGCGCGGATCCTCGGCGTCAACCGGGGCACGCTCCGCGCCGGCGCGGTCGCAGACGTCACGCTCATCGATCCCGAACTCTCCTGGCGTGTCGACGCCAGCGCGTTCCACTCCAAGAGCGTCAATTCCCCGTTCGACGGCTGGACGCTGCGGGGCAGGGCGGTGGCGACGATCGTGAACGGCCGCATCAAGCACCGGCTCGGGGCCTGACGCGATGCCGGTCCGCGGTCCGCGCCGGCTGCAGCGTCGGGGAGGGCGTCCATGACCCTGATCATCGACGGGTACAACCTGTTGCACGCGTCGGGCGTTTTCGGCAGCGACCGCGGCCCGCGGGGCTTCGAGGCCTCGCGGCAGGCCCTGCTCGCACTGCTCGTCGATCTGCTCGGTGCGGATCGATCCGACGTCGTCGTGGTCTTCGACGCCGCCAAGGCCCCGGACGGATTGCCGGCCCGCTTCGTGCACGAAGGGATCACGGTGCTCTTCGCCCGCGAATACCCCGACGCTGACTCGCTGATCGAAAAGCTGGTGGCCGAGGACCAGGCCCCCGGGCACCTCGTCGTCGTGTCGAGTGACCGCCGGCTGCAGGTCGCCGCCCGACGCCGCCGGGCGCGGGCGGTCCCCTGCGATGAGTGGCTGGACGAGGCCCGGATGGCCCGGCGGCGGCGGCGGTCAACCGCGGCCGAGAAACCCCCGGCCCCCGGCCCGGAGGGAATCGACTTCTGGAAGGACTACTTCGGCCTGTCGTGAGCGGCCACAGGTGGGGGGCAGGCCCCCGGTGGGCCAGGGCACGTCCAGGTCTGGGCACGGTTGGGACTGGTCATGTCCAGGTCTGGTTGGACAGTCTGCGCCGCCCGTGCTACCTTTATTGAAGGTGCTTTTGCCTGGCCGCCGAAATCTCCTCCGCGAGGTGCAGCATGACAGTCGGAACCGTTCGTGTGCCTGGCCAGGGCGGCCGTCGCGGTCGCGGCTTGGTGGCCTTGCTTGCCTGGGTGGCCGTGTTCGCCGCCAGCCAGCCGGCGCTGGCGCAGTTCGGTGGCATGGGCGGCATGGGCGGCATAGGCGGTGGCGGTTTCCGCGGCGGATTTCGCGGCGGCTTCAACGCCGTGGGCGGCATTTCGATCGATGCGGACGGCATCGTCGCCAACGTCGATCCGCGCATGCTCGAGTCGCTGGCCACGGAGCGAAAGAAGCTGCTCGAGGCAGCGGTCGGCCCTGGGGCCGGCACGCTGCGGAAGGTCTCGCTCGCCGGCATCATCCAGGCCGTCCGCGCCGCCGCGGCGGAAGGGCGGCAGGTGCCGATCGAAGTGGCGTTGCTGGGCGGCCTCGAGCGGGTGACGCACGTCTTCGTCGACGTCGAGAAGCACGACATCATCCTCGCCGGCCCCGCAGACAGGGTGGCTGTCGACGCGACCGGCAACCTCGTGGCGGCGGGGAGCCGCCGTCCGCTGCTGCAGCTCGAGGACCTGCTGGTCGCCCTGCGTTCCATCGATCAGGCCCGCGCGGGCGGCATCCAGTGCTCGATCGATCCGACCCGCGAGGGCCTGGCTCAATTTGAGAAACTCATGTCGGGCATCAAGACCATGCCCGCCGATCGTGACCAATTCTTCCGCGCGATCGAGAACGCCTTCGGCCGCCAGGTGGTGCGGGTCGACGGCGTTCCGCGTGACAGCCGTGTCGCGCGGATTCTCGTGGCTGCCGACTACCGCATGAAGAGAATCGGCATGGGGCTCGAGCCTTCCGGGCTCAAGGAACTCCCCAGTTACCTGTCAATGGTGGCGGCCGGCGGCCGGGCTGCGGCGTTGCCGAGATTCTGGCTGGAGCCCGAGTACGAGCCGCTCGGCCACGACGCCGACGAGCTCTCCTGGAAGATCGGCGGCCGGCGGATGAAGTGTCTGTCGCAAAGCGACCTGCTTGCCAAGGACGGCATCAAACGGGGAGCCGGTGTCGCGGACCCCGCCGCGGAGAAATGGTGCGCGGCGATGACGGACAACTACGACTCGCTCGTCGCCAAGCAGCCGGTGTTCGGCGAACTGCTGAACTGCGTCGACATGGCGGTGGTGGCGGCCTTGATCCATGGTCGGCAGCTCGACCGGCGGGCGGGTCTCGATCTCGCTCCGCTGCTCGACTCCAAGACCGTGCCGCTGCCCGTGTACGACGTGCCCACGCAGGTGCCGACGGTGGCGAACGGTTTCAAGAAGGGGACGAACTGGGTGCTCTCGGCATCGGGGGGCGTGCAGTTCCAGCCCTGGCAGTTCGCGGGCACGGCTGCCGTCGCCGCCGATGCCGCCGAAGCGAGGAAGACCGCGATCGGCGGCCGACCGGCGACCGGCTGGCATTGGGACTGACGCGGGGCGATCAGCGATCCGCGGACGGTGCGGCCCAGCCGATGGCCCGAAGGCAGCGGGCCGCCAGTGGAAAGTGCGGGTCGATCCAGCCGGCGGCGGCGAGCGCCTCGACGTCGGTTGCATCGGCCGGCGGCGGCACCCGCTTGGCGAGGATCAGGTCGGCCCGGCTTGCCGCGGCGACGGCGGCGGCGATCGAGTCGCTCGTGACGTGCCAGCCGACCGGCAGGCCGTGACGATGGCCGCCGCGGGCCATCCAGCCGGCGGCATCGAGCACGCAGGCCGATGGCGGCCGCCTCAGGCTTCGCGTGAGCGGGAGGCCGAGCGCCGTGGCGACGAGGGTCGCCGAAAGTCGCAGCGACTCGATCGCCAGCCGATCCATCAGGTCCGCCGTCTGCGGCGCCGCGGCATCGATCGCCCGCAGGCCGTCCACCGGCGGGCCGCCGCCGACAACGATGATCAGCGTGGCGGCCGACTGCCGGACGTCGTCGACGAGATCGGCGATGCGGGCGGGCCAGTTCGGCAGCGTCAACAGGCTGCCGCCGAGCTTGAGGACGACGGTCCGGTCCGGGCCGGCGACCGGGCCGGTGACGATGCCCCCGCGTTGCCAGTCGGCCGTCATGGGATCTCTCCCCGGGCGATCAGGGCGAGGGCGTGGGCCGGGCCGCACCGCGCCGCCCCCGGGCCGATCCGGTCACGGAGGGACACGATCGTCGGCTGCCAACCGAGCCTGGCGAGCGCTTGCCGTGCCAGCAGATCGCCGTGTCCCGAGAGGACGATGCTCGTGGGCTTCCAGCCGCAGCGCCGGGCGACCGCGGCGAGGCCGCGGGCGACCGCGCGGGCCTGCACGGCGGCGCAGCGGGTCGCGGCTGCGATCGCGTCGGCGACGCTGAACTCCGCCGGCTCGACGAGCAGCGTGCGGGCGATGCGTGTGCGGGCGGCGTCGCGGGTCAGCGGCCCGCCGTCGGCCGTGTCACGGCAGTCGTGATCTTCGGGAATCGCGCCGAGCAGCAGCCAGGCATCCCGCGACTCCGCGAACCGCTCGCTCGTCACCGGCCGGCGGACGCCGCCGTGGGGCAGCGTCCGCACGATCGCCGCCAGCGGGGTCCGTTCCATGCCGGTGTAGACGAGTTCGCCGCTCGCGAGCCGCCCCGTGTCGTCGGCTGCCAGCGGCGCCGGCCTGCGGTCGGCGAGCGGCACGATGTCGACCGTGGTCGATCCGATGTCGACGAGCAGGCAGCGGCCGTCGGGAGCGTGGGTGGACGCGAGGCGGGCCAGCGCGTGCCAGTTGGAGGCCGCCGCGGCCAGCGGCCGCGCGGTCGCTTCCGCGGGCGTCACGAGCCGGCCGTCGACGAGGTACAGCGACGGTTCGGCATCGCAGTCTGCCGCGTCGGCCGCGGCCACGATCGCAGCCACGATCGCCGCCACGCCCGCGGCCCGGGACGCGTAGCAATCGGCGATCTCGCCGGTCATCGTGGCGACGACGCGCCGCGCTCCGCCGGAGCGGAGGATGACGGCGAGCCGGCCGTCGAGGTCGCGCCAGTCGCGCCACAGCGGAAACGGCTCGGCATGGGTCCAGCCGCGGCCATCCGCCGCCTTGAGATTGGCGCCGCCGACGTCGAGGGCGACGACGCTCGGTGCGGAAGGCGGCCCGTCAGCCATCGATGTCGATCCGGAAATCGAGGATGGATGTGAGGCCGTCCACCGCCAGCGGGTCGGGCCAGGGGAGGGAAGCGGGTTGGATCATGGCGGCCACGAGACTGGCCGGAGACCGGCGGGCGATGCCGACGAACGCAGACGTCAGTCGCGGGTTCACCTCCAGGATCCGGTCGGCCCCGCCATCTTCGCGGTCGCCGAGGATCATGTCGACGCCCACCCAGCCATGGGCCGTGCCGCCGGAGGCCCGTGCCACGGCGGCCACGGCCCGCGTGGCGAGGCGGGCCGCGCGGCTTCGGCGACCGGCATCCACGATGCCGCGGCCGCCCCGGTAGGAGCCGGGCGCCGCGGGGTCGAAGACCTGTTCGAGAACGGCCACGACCCGCGGTTTCCCGGCGCCGCACATCAGCGACACGCCGACCGCAAGGCCGGGAACGAGGGCCTCGATCCGCGTCGCGTACCCCGCCGCTGCAGGCGGTGGCATGCCGCGATCGACGATCAGCAGGCCGGCGCCGCCGACACCGTCACGGCGTTTGCGGATCGCGGGTCGGATGAAGTGCATCGGCCATGCCGCGTGCGGCTCGAGCGACCGGCCAGCGGGCACCGGCATTCCCGCCGCCGCGAGAGCCAGTGCCGTCGCCTGCTTGTCGGCAGCGAGCGCGATGAAGGCCGGATCGCAGGCGAGCGGCCGGCCCCCCGCGGTCCGCACGACGGCCAGCCGTCGCGCGAGAATGCCGTCCGTCTCCGGGGCCACGACGAGCGTGACGTCGGCACTTGCCGCCGCGGCGGCAAGTGTCTCGAGTTCGCCCCCGGGGGGCGTCGTCCGGCGCACCACGCCCGCCGGGACGTCGACCGGCAGGGAGTCGTCGACGATCGCGGCGACCTCCAGGGCGGAGCTACGTCGCGCGTCGGCGAGGACGGCAAGGAACATGCCCCGCGCCTCGGGCAGGATCGCGGCAGCGGAATCACCCAGGGTATGTGCATCCGGTCCGGTCATTCCGCCCGAACAGCACCATTCATGAACGAGGAGTCGCATCGGCGCACCGATCACCGCGAGCCGGACCGCGTGTCAGCCGTGGCGCACGCCTCCGGCCGCGTCGGTCTCGTCGTTGCCGGCGATCGTGCCATGCTGCTGCCGCTCGGGGAAGGCGAGCGAGGCCGCCACGCTCGTGCCGATGAGGCAGACGATGACCCCGAGAGACACGCCGGGATGCACGAGATGACCCTTGGCGTGAGCGTCCCAGCCTCCGAGGCCGGCGAGCCACTCGTTGTGACGGGCCGCCTCGGCGATCATCTTGCAGCCCACGAACACGAGCACCGCCGATAGGCCGTAATTGAGGAACCGGAACAGGTCCATCACGCCGGCGAGAAGGAAGTAGAGTGCCCGCAGGCCGAGGATCGCGAACACGTTGGAAGTGAAGGCGATGAACCGCATGTAATGGGTGCCGGGGGAGACCACGCCGAGGATCGCCGGCACGCTGTCGACGGCGAACAGGACGTCGGTGCTTTCCACGACGAGGAGCACGAGGAACAGCGGCGTGGCGAGGAGCTTGCCGTTTTCGCGCACGAAGAACCTGTCCCCCGCGGGCTGCTTGGAAACCGGGATGAAGCGACGAAAGAAGCGGATGATGCCGTTCTCTCCCGCCTCGTGATCGCCGCCGCCGAAGGCGAGCTTGATCCCGGTGTAGACGAGGAACCCGCCGAACAGCCACATCACCCACTTGTAACGCTCGACGAGTTCGGCACCGAGGAGGACGAACGTCAGCCGCATGATCACCGCGCCGAGGATGCCCCAGAAGAGGACGCGGTACTGGTACTTGAGCGGCACGCCGAAATAGGCGAACACGACCGCGAACACGAAGACGTTGTCCATCGACAACGACCATTCGACGAGATAGCCGGTGAGAAACTCGATCGCCGGCTTGCTTCCCAGCCACCGCCAGACGAGGAGGTTGAAACTCAGCGCCAGGGCCGACCAGAAGATCGTCCAGAAGGCGCTCTCCCGCAGGGACGGCTCGTGGGACTTCTTGTGGAAGACGGTCAGGTCGAGCGTCAGCATGACCGTGACAAAGACGGCGAAGGCCAGCCAATGGACCGTCTGGATCGTCGCTCCGGCGGCGATGTCGGCGAGCAGCAGCACGAGTCAGCCTGCGAGGGTGGTGGGGAAGGCACGCGCGGGACGTCGAATCCTGAAACAGGCCTGTTCCAGGTCCGCAGAATGGTAGCAGGTCAGGCCGTTTTGTGGGGGGCGTCGCCGGTCGCGGCGGCGACGAAACTTTCCGTTATCGCCGCGAACACCGGGGCGATCCGCTCCCACTCCCGGTCCTCGGCCTGGCAGAAGACCAGGTAGGACGTCGCCGGCGTCCGCAGCGTGCGGATCTGCGCCGTGTTCGTCAGGTCGAGGCAGTAGAAGTTGATGTCGTGGCCGGGCAGCGTGACGCCGGCAGCGAGCGTCGTCGCCGGCTCGTCGTCGAGGTTCGGATACTCCGCGCGCATTTGCGCCGCCACGGCGGCGGCGACCTCGGCATCGCGACAGTCAGGCCCCTGGTCGCTGACCGACCAGAAGCCCCCCTCGGGTGCGTAGACAGTCACCGCGCAGCGGTCGGCGGCCGTGTTCTCGATCTCCACCTCCCAGCCGTCAGGGTAGTCGAAGGCGATTCCGTGTCGGGAGAACTTCATGGCGGCGGTGGCGGAGGGTGCGGGGCCCGGACGCCGCAAGGGGAGAAATCCCGGACGGCACGCGGTGAGTGTAGTTTTTTTCCCCCCGGCGAGCGATCTGGACCGGCGCGGCGGGCTCCGCTACCGTCCCCGCCGCGTCGTCGAGGAGGACAGAGGTCTTCCCCGACCGCCAGGAACGAACCCATGCCCCAGTCATTCGGGGCGGGCGCGGCCCTTCGCCGCCCCGTCGCCGCCACGCTCGTCGATCTCGCCATCCCGGCGGCCATCCTTCTGGCCGTGCTGGTGGTTCTCGCCCCGGTGCCTGCGCCGGTGGTCGACACGCTGCTGGCGGCGAACCTCACCGTGTCGGTGCTCGCCCTCCTCGGCGCCCTCGCCGCCCGCACGCCGCAGGAACTGAGCATCTTCCCCACCTTCCTCCTCGGCGCGACGCTCGTCCGCCTCGTCCTCAACATCGCCACGACGCGGCTCATCCTCTCGCGGGCGGCCGTCGACGGACCGGCCGCCGCCGGCCGGGTGGTCGAGGCGTTCGGCGAGTTCGTCGCCGCCAACAACCTGGTCGTCGGCGCGGTCATCTTCGCCATCATCGCCGTCGTCCAGTTCGTCGTGATCACCGCGGGATCGACGCGGACGAGCGAGGTCGCCGCCCGCTTCGCCCTCGACGGCCTGCCGGGCAGGCAGATGGCGATCGACACGGAAGTCCAGAACGGCGGGCTGACCCGCGAGGAGGCCCGCGGCCTGCGGCTCGAACTCCAGCGGCAGGCCGATTTCTTCGCCAGCATGGACGGCGCCAGCCGGTTCGTCGCCGGCGAGGCGGTGGCGAGCGTGATCATCACCCTGGTCAACATCGTCGGTGGCCTGGCGATCGGCGTCCTGGAGCGGGGGATGCCGTTGGGCCGGGCGCTCGACCTCTATTCCCGGCTGACGATCGGCGACGGTCTGTCGAGCGCCGTCCCCTCGCTGCTGGTCTCGGTGGCGACGGGACTGTTGATCTCCAGGTCGAGCCAGTCGATCGACCTGCCGCGAGAGTTTACCCGGCAGTTCACCGCCAAGCCGCAGGTGCTGGCGATTACAGGCGTCTTTCTCGCCCTCCTGTCGGTCACCGACCTTCCCTTTCTGCCGCTGGCGAGCATGGCGGCGCTGGCGTTCCTCGGTGCGTTCGTCACGTCGCGACGTGGACGGAGTGCTGAGCCGGTCGGCAGCGCGGTCCACGCCGGGCCGCAGTCCGTCGACGTGGCCAGGCCGCTGGCTGCAGTCCTCGCTGACGAGCGGATCGTGATCGAACTCGGTGCCGGGCTCGTGCCGTTGGTCGCCGGAAAGGACGGGCCGTTGCCGGCCCGCGCGGCCGCGCTGCGGCAGCACATCGCCGCCGACCTCGGGATCGTCATCCCGGCAGTCGGCTTCCGCGACGATCTCCGGCTCCCGCAGCGCGGCTTCACGGTGTCGATCGCCGGCACGGTGGTGCAGGCCGGGGAGATTCCGGCCGGCCGGATGCTCGTGGTCGCCGCACCGGGCCAGTCGCTCGACCCGGCGGATGCGGATGCGGTCGACTCGCTCACCGGCCGGCGGGCTGTCTGGGCCGGACACGCTGCCGCGGAGATCGCCGGCGAACGCGGCGCAGCCGTCTTCGACGACGTGGCGGTGGTGATGCGGGCGCTCGAGTCCGCGGTGCGTCAGCAGGCCGACCGCCTGCTCTCTCGCGAGGCGGTGAATCAACTGCTCGAGTCGCTGCGGGAACAGCAGCCGGCCCTCGTCGAGCAGGTGGTGCCCGGCGTGCTCTCCGTGGCCAAGATCCAGCGGACGCTGCAGTGCCTCGTCCGGGAGGGCGTGCCGGTGCGGCCGCTCGCCGACCTGCTCGAAATCATGTCGGATCATGCCGCGGATGCGGCCGAACCGTGGCAGCTCGCCGAGATCGTGCGGCGCCGGCTGGCAGCAGTCATCTGCCGCCGGGCGCGCGATCCACAGGGCAGGCTCGCCGCGGTCCGGCTGACCGCCGCAGCCATCGTGGCGGTGTGCGGGCCGCAGGCTGCGGGCCGCGGGGCCCAGGGGGCGAGCCGGATCGGCGCCGAGGTCCGGCGGGCGGTTCGGCCGGCGGTCGAGCGCGGCGGGGCAGCGGTCGTGGTGGTCCCAGCCGCCGACCGGCGGGCCGTCCAAGAGTCGCTCACGCGGCACATCCCCGGCCTTCGCGTGCTGGCCGACGAGGAGGTCGCCGACGAGGCGGGCCTGGAGATTTTCGCCACCGTGGGACCGCCGGATGCGGCCCGGGCGGCCTAGAGCGGGCGCGGAATCTGGATGGACAGCGGAAGGAAAACTGAAGTGTGGGCCGGCATCCGGTCGATTGTGATCGGATGGTCGGCGGCTCGGGCGGCGCGATGGACGCGGCGGTCGGGTTGAAGGCGGGCAGGTCGACCTCGGGTCGGTCGCTCGCGTGATGCGTGGTGTCAAAGGCGTCAAGGAGGACGAAGTGGCATATCAAGCGATCCAGCCTTCCGCGGAGGAGGTGCTCGAACTCTGGAAGCAGTTCAAGTGCGACCAGTCGAACGAGGAGCTGCGGAACCGGCTGATCGAACTCTACCTGCCGTTGGTGAAGTACAACGGCGAGCGGATATGGTCGCGGCTTCCGGACGGCGTCGAGCTCGACGATCTCGTCTCTGCCGGCACGTTCGGGCTGATGGACGCGATCGACGCGTTCGACATGTCCCGGGGCGTGAAGTTCGAGACGTATTGCGTGCCCCGGATCCGCGGCGCGATGCTCGATGAGCTGCGGACCATGGACTGGGTGCCGCGGCTCGTCCGCTCCAAGGCCAGCAAGCTCAACGAGGCGACGAAGACGCTGGAGGCCCGGCTCGGCCGTCCCCCCTCCGACGCCGAGGTCGCCGAGCACATGCAGCTGTCGCGGGAAGAGTTCGAGAAGTTGCTCGTCGATGCCAATGCCGTCGGCCTCGTGAGCCTGAACAAGAAGTGGTGCGAGACCGACAGTTCCAAGGACGTCCGCGAGATCGACATCCTCGAGGACAAGAAGGGGGAGGATCCGACCCGCCGCATCCAGAAGGCCGACCTGATGCGTCTGGTCACCAAGGGCCTCAACCGCAACGAACGGCTGATCATCATCCTCTACTACTACGAGGAACTGACGATGAAGGAGATCGGGGCGACCCTCGACCTCTCCGAGAGCCGGGTCAGCCAGATGCACAGCGCCATCGTCGAGCGGCTGCAGGGCCAACTCGGCCGCCGGAAGCCGGAGTTCGCCGCCTGATCGATGCGGAAGGCTGGGGGCTCTGGGCAGGGGCTGAATCGGCAGGATTGGAAAAACGGGCAGTGTGAAAATTCCCTCAAGTCGACTGGCGGGTACTGCCGAAGAAAAATCATTTGCCGCGGCGACCGGGAGGTGGAAACCATCCGGCCGCTGTCCGACGACTGGTGTCGCCGGAACGCGGGAGCGCGGCAAGAATAGGAAGGAGCGGACGGTCAAGACGGACCTGACGAAGAACCGAACCAGCCGGCAGCGACGTGCGTATCGTCCTCCGGGTCGGGGAATCGCAGGGCATCGAAACGAAACCTGTCCGCAAGGAGAGCGACGATGAACATCTGGGGTGTCTTTTCCACGCACGGTTCGCAGGGCATCAACGCCGTCAAGGGCGTCGAGGCGCTGGAGTCGACGCAGGCTGCCGCGAAGCAACAGGGCGTTTCCGAGGTGCACGATGCGGTCACGCTGTCGGTCGACGCGGTGTCCGCCGCCGGTGCCACGGCCGACATCCGCTTCGATCGCGTCAACGCGATCCGGGCGGCGATCGCCGACGGGTCCTATGAGACGCCCGAGAAGCTCGACCTGGCCCTCGAGCGGCTGCTCGACCGTCTCGGCTGAGCGGCTACGCCGGGTTTCCTGACAGCAACCCGATCTGAATCATGACGGCCGGACCGTTCGCGGTCCGGCCGTCGGCATTCCCGCCCATCGCCCGGCCGGCCGTGTGCAGGAGAGCAATTGCAGCGTACGTGTAGCGGCGCCTCTGCAAACCGCGGGACGAGGGGAAGAGGGTCGGCGAACGCTCGAGGAGCGTTGGGCCGCCGCGGCTCGCAGCGCCGAGAATTGTGCCGCCCCCGAGCCGGCAATACACCAAAGCTGGATGCGGACTAGAATACCTCCGAGGAGGCGGGCCCGTGGCACTTGCATCGGAGTTTTCCCTCGGCACGGTCGAGGTCGCGCTGTCGCCGCGGGAGCGGTTCGCTGAGTTCCTGCGCACTCGCGGCAAGCGGATCACCCGGCAGCGGGAGGCGATCGTCGACCACGTCGCCGGCCACCACGAGCACTTCGACGCCGAGCAGCTGCTCGGCGGTCTGCGACGGACCCCGGCCGGCGCCCGGGCCAGCCGGCCGACGGTCTACCGGACGCTCGCCGAGATGGTGGAGGCCGGCCTGCTCCGCAAGATGGTGCTCGCCGGCCGTGCGGTCTACGAGCACGACTACGGCTATCCGCAGCACGATCACCTGTATTGCACGGGCTGCCAGAAGCTGATCGAGTTTTCCAGCGACGAAGTCGCCCGAATCTGCGATGCGGTCGCCGCGCAGCACAAGTTCAGGCCGCAGGGGCACCGGCTCATCGTCTCCGGCCTGTGCAGCGACTGCCGCAGCCAGCGCAGCCGTTCACGCCACCAGGACCGGGTGTGAGCGGGATGGCTTTCGCGGCGTCGCCGCCGTCCCGGCGTCGGACTCCATCCGACGCCCGAGCGCTGGCGGTTGCTGGTCGTTGAATCTCGTCCGGTCAGACGCGGAGGGCCGATTCAGGGGCGCGACAGGGGCACTCGTCGAGGGCCGCGCGGACGGCCGTGGCCACGAATTCCTCCACCTGAGCGGCGGCCCGGCCGGCGAGCCCGCGGGTCTCCATGGCCGCCCGCACATCGATGCCGGCGAAGAGCGGATCGGCCCCGAGGCGGGCGACGAGGTCGTTGTCGTGTCCCTCGCGAATCCGGCCCGTGGCCGCGTGACTGTGCTGTCGGAGCGCCTCGTGGAGCGTCTGCCGGTCGCCGCCGGCCGTCGTGGCCGCCATCAGGATCCGCTCGCTGGCAAGGAACGGCAGGTGGGCCTCCAGATTGCGCCGGATGCCGCCCGGAAGCACGACGAGGCCGGCCGCGATGTTGGCGTAAATCACGAGCTGCGCGTCGGTGGCGAGGAACGCCTGGGGGAGCACGAGCCGGCGCGGGGCCGAGTCGTCGAGCGTCCGCTCCATCCATTGCACGGCCGCCGTCTGCCCCGACGTGACGTGGAGCCCCATCGCGAACCTGGCCAGGCCGCACATCCGCTCGGCCCGCATCGGATTGCGCTTGTAGGGCATCGCCGAGGAGCCGACCTGATCCTGCTCGAACGGCTCCTCCAACTCCCCCCACGCGGCGGCGAGCCGGAGGTCGTTGCCCGCCTTGTGGGTCGACTCGGCGACACCGGCCAGGGCCGCGGTCACCTGGGAGTCGACCTTGCGGGTGTAGGTCTGGCCGGTGACGTCGTACGACGAATGGAAGCCGAGCTTGCGGGCCACCAGATCGTCGAGGCGGCGGACCTTCGCATGGTCGCCCGCGAAGAGCTCGAGGAAGCTGGCCTGCGTGCCGGTGGTCCCCTTCACGCCACGGGCGCGGAGCAGCTTGCGGCGGTGCATCACCTCCTCGAGGTCGAGGAGCAGGTCGTGGATCCAGAGGCAGATCCGCTTGCCGATCGTCGTCGGCTGGGCGGGCTGGAGGTGGGTGCGACCGAGGCAGACGAGGTCCTTCGTTTCCATGGCCCGCGCGGCGAGATGATCGATCACGGTCGCCAGCCGGCCGGCAACGAGGTCGAGCGACTCACGGATCAGGATCAGGTCGACGTTGTCGGTGACGTAGGCGCTCGTAGCGCCCAGATGGATGATCGGCCGGGCCTGCGGGGCGGCGTCGCCGAAGGCGTGAAGGTGGGCGAAGACGTCGTGCCGCATGCGGCGCTCGTACTCCGCCGCCCGCGCGAAGTCGATCGTCTCCACGTTGGCCCGCATCTCGGACAACTGTCCGGCCGTGATCGGCAGGCCGAGCTCCGCCTGCGCCTCGGCAAGCGCCAGCCACGCCTGCCGCCAGAGGCGGTAACGGTGGTTATCGCTCCATGTCCGGGTCATCTCGACCGACGCGTACCGGGCGGCCAGGGGATTGTCCCACAGGTCGCGGGGATCGGTCGCCTGCTGCTGGTTCAACGCCGCTTCTCCTGACCGGCGGCGGCAGGGCGGGGCCCGCGCGGGCCCACTGCACCGTCGTCCGTCCGACGCGTCATCATGCAGAAGAAACGTTCCAGGGCCAGTCTCGCGCGCAGGCCGCGGGAGGCGTCCCCCTTGAGCTGCCGATCGAGGTCGAGCTGCCAGACGGGGAGGAGCCGCGACCGGCGCGGGCCGAGCTGGGCGAGGCCCGCGCGGGCCTGCTCCACCGCCTTTGGCCAGGCGGCCACGCCCGCCTCGCGGAGCGCGGCGTCGATGCCGGCCGGCCGGCCGGCGCCGACGGGGAGTGCGAGCAGCCGGGCCGCCGTCGAGACTTTCCGCAGCATCGCGCCGATCTGCGCGGCGATGGCGATCGGGTTCTCACCGGCCGCGAGGATCTCGTCGAGCTGGTGGATGGCCGGCGCCGTCTGCCCGGCGGCCGCCGCGTCGATCATCGCCCATGCCGTGCGCTCACGCGGCGAAGTGGCGAAGTCGTCGCAGGCCTCCGGCGGGATCGGTCGCTTCCGGTCGGCGGGTGGGATGGCGGCGGCGATCCTGGCCAGCGCCTGATCGATCTGGCCGAGATCCCCCGCCAGGCGGTCGACGAGCGTCTGGGCGGTGCCCGCGGCGATGAGCAGGTCGTGTCGTGACTTCGCCCAGCCGCGGATCCAGGCGGCGACGTCGAACCGCTGCGGGATCGAGACGTCGATCGCAAGCCCCGACTTGGCGACGGCCTTGGCGAGCCGCGTCGTGGCCGGAAAGCTGCGGACCTCGAGGATCACGACGCCGCGGCGGCCACGCGGGCCGGCGGCGAGCGGCTCGAGCAGTTCGCGGGCCGCGGTCACGAAGGCGTCGGCGTTGCGGACGACGGCTGCCCGGGTGGCGCCAGCGAACATCGGCACCGTGGCGGCCTCGTCGAAAACGTTCCGCGGATCGAGTTCGGTGGCGCCGTCGAATTCCCGCCACGCCCAGTCGCGGTCGGCCTCGTCCGGGCAGAGCCGGTCGCGGAGCAGGGCGAGCATCCGCCCGGCGAGAAACGGCTCGTCGCCATGAAGGACGACGATCGTCGGCTGGCCGAGCGACCAGTCGTCGGCCGCGGCCAGAATTTCCAGGGCTGTCCGTCCAGCGGCCATCGGTGCTGCCTCCGGCCGGAATCTTACCGCAATTCGGTGCGGCGCGGGGGCGGTCGGAGCGCTGGTCAGGGGTCCTGGGCCGGGGTGGTCCGCAGACCGCCGAGCTTGCCGATGAACCGGGGCGCCGCCACCGAGATCGCCTCGGGCGTCGACGCTGCGCCGACGTTGCCGGCTGCGTCGGCGACCTCGACCCGGATGTGCACCCGCGCCGGCACGCCGCGGTCGGGCCGCCACCGGTACTCGCCCCTGTTTTCCAAGTCGCCGGCGACGGTCGCCCACGGACCGTCGGCGTGAGGCGAGTAGAGGATGCGGGTCGATCGGGGGGCGAGGAGCGGATCACGGGCCGCATAGCGGATCACGAGGGCCGCGTCGGTCCCGGGGCCCGCCTCGTCACGGGCCACGCCGAGCATCTCGACCTGTGGCGGTTCTTCGTCCACGCCCAGCCAGGCCTCCGGGGCGTCTCCCGACCGCGGACCGGCGCCGGCGTCGGGAACGTCTGCCACCATCTCCAGCCGCACGCCATACAGACCGGCAGCACCGAGTTCGACATCGATCGGGCTGCGGCCATCCTCGTCGACGGCGGCCCGCTGCCAGGTGACGCCGCCGTCGCGGGTGGACCAGAGTTCGGCCCGCAGCCGGCCCGCGGCCGAAGGTGCCGGCACCTCGTAATCCCAGGCGAACCGCCGGGACCGGGAGAGGTGCAGCGGTTTGCCCTGGTAGGCGAGCGGTTGCCCGGGGCCGGCAGCCGGCATCTCGGCGGGGGCCGGCTGCCGGTTCGGTTCGGCGGAGAAACGTGACGAAAGGTCCGCATCCGACCGCGGCAGGAACGCGGCGTTCGCATCGGGCCGGCGCACGAGGATGCTGCGGCCGCGACTGAGTGCGCCGCCGTCGGCGCCCGGCTGGTCGCCCGCCCACGGTCTCCCCGTCTCCGCGGGCCAACCGGCCGGCTGGGCCGCGGGGCGGCCCTGGTCGTGTTCGGTCACCGTGACGGTCGGCGGGCGCGAAGCGGGATCGACGCCGGGTGCCGCCGCCTCCGGCAGCGGCGGGACTCCGATCTCCTTGGCAAGCGTTGCCTGGTCCACCTGCGGGTCGCTGGGCTCGAGCTTGAACTGCCGGGTCGTCACGTTGCCCGACGAGTCGGAGATCACGATCCGGACCGCCAGCGACTCGACTTTTTCCCCGGCCCACCAGATCTCCTCGCCGACGGCATGGGCCGGCGACTCGCGGGACAGGACCGGCTGGATGGCCACGGTCTTCCAAGCGGCATCGGCCGGCCCACGATATTCGAGCGTCATCGACTCGAGCCGCAGCGAGTCGTCGGCGGCTGCGTATCGGCAGATGATCTCGCCATCGGCGCCCTTCCAGACCCGGGCCGCCAGGCGCGGGCCCGCCGCATCCACCAGCACCCGCATGTCCGGGCCGGACCCCCCGCGGGTGCGCCCCTTGCGATCGATCGCCCGCAGGCGGAACCAGTACTCCCCGTCGGTGTCAGCCGTGTACGTCAGCGAACCGGTCGTCGGCGCGGTCTCGCCCGCCACGTGCCAGCCGACGCCGAGATCTCGGGAGACGTCGAGCACGATCCGCGTGGGAGCGGAATCGGCATCCGCATCCTGGGGCCGCGGCGGGCGGAAAGGGATCTGAAACGTGCGGTGCTTCGTCCGCACCAGTTCCGGGAGTGCCGCCGGCGAGCCGGCGTCGTCCGCCGCGGCGACCAGCGCGAGGACGCAGCCGCAGAGCCACGGCGCGACCGGTACGAACCGGAGCACCCGGGCGAGCGGACGGCGAGCCGGCAATGTCGAGGGAGCGCGGACCATGGCCGGAATATCGGCCTGTCAGGACCGGAAAACTCACTGTTTTTCCGCTAACCGTCAGACTCGCCCGGCTGGGGCGAAATTCGGGCACGGCTGGCAAGACGGGAAGTTTGCTGGACCCTTTCCGGCCGTGCGACCCATAATGTCTTCCGCGGGTCCGCCATGGGGGCGGTTCCGTCCGCGCCTCAGTCCGGACCCGGTTTTGATGTCCATCGCGGCCGTTGCCGATCTGACCGCGATTCAGCGGGCGTTGGGGCTCGGCGGGATCGTCGTCGGGGCCGTTCTTGTCGGGTTCGTGGCCATCATGGTGGTGCAAAAGCGGCTGGCGCGGCCGGCTGACGATCGTGGCGATTGGGTAAAGACGCTCGTCGACTACAAAAATCTCCGCGATGATGGTGTGCTGAGCGATGAGGAATACCGAAAGATAAGAACGCTCGTCGAACCGCACAGCCGGAGCGACGGGCCCGTGCATCCGGAACGGCGGCCGGTGGCCGGCGACGACGGCCCGCCGACAAGACCCTCGAGGAAGTGAATCAATGCCATCTGGGAAAGACGTGGGCGGTCTCGGGCGCCGGGGCGCGGGCGGCACGACGAAAAAGAATGCCTTCTGCTCCTTCTGCCGCAAGAGTTACCGCGACGTCGGGCCGCTCGTCGAAGGGCCCGGGGACGTCTACATCTGTGGCGAATGCATCGACCTCTGCCAGTCGATCCTCGACCAGGAAAAGCGGCGCCGGGGCAGCAGCAAGCAGCTCTTCACGGCGATCCCCTCGCCGCGGGAGATCGTGGCCCATCTCGACCAGTACGTCATCGGGCAGCAGCATGCCAAGCGGGTGCTGGCCGTCGCCGTTCACAGCCACTACAAGCGGCTGAACCTCGGCAGCGAGGCCGGTGACGTCGAGGTCGACAAGTCGAACATCCTCCTCCTCGGGCCGACCGGCTCGGGCAAGACGCTGCTCGCCCGGACGCTGGCCCGGATTCTCGACGTGCCGTTCGCGATCGGCGACGCGACCACCCTCACCGAGGCGGGCTACGTCGGCGAAGACGTGGAAAACCTGCTTCTCAAGCTGCTCAACGCGGCCGACTTCGACATCGAGGCCGCCCAGCGGGGCGTGCTCTACATCGACGAGATCGACAAGATTGGAAAGACCAGCCAGAACGTCTCGATCACCCGGGACGTGTCGGGCGAGGGAGTGCAGCAGGCGCTGCTGAAGATGCTCGAGGGCACCGTGGCCAACGTGCCGCCGCAGGGGGGACGCAAGCATCCCGAGCAGCAGTACATCCAGATCGACACTTCGAACATCCTCTTCATTTGCGGCGGGACGTTCGTGGGCATCGAGAAGATCATCTCGCGGCGGCTCGGGAAGCGGACGATCGGCTTCGGCCAGCCCACCGGCCTGCGTGCCGACGCCGACCTGGCCGAACTGCTGCCGCAGGTCGACTCGGACGACATCCTCGAGTTCGGCCTGATCCCCGAACTGGTGGGGCGGCTGCCGGTGATCTCCTCGTTGCAGCCGCTCGACGAGCATGCGCTCGTGAAAGTTCTCAAGGAGCCGAAGAACGCGCTCGTCAAGCAGTATCAGAAGATGTTCGGCCTGGAGAACTGCCAGTTGGAGTTCACCGACGAGGCCCTGCACGCGATCGCCCGCAAGGCGATGCGCAAGGAGACGGGCGCCCGCGGCCTGCGGTCGATCATGGAGGACGTGATGCTCGACATCATGTTCGATCTGCCGGAGCAGCAGGGAAGCACCTACGTGATCAACGAGCGGAACGTCGACGGAGCCGAGGCGGTCGTGCCGCTCCGCGAGCCGAAGCACAAAAGCGCCTGATCCGGGGCCGTGTTCGATCGGCGTGTGGTTCGTGGCTGCGGGCCGACAATCCGCCCGTGGCGGCCGCTGCCCGGCGAGCCGCACGCCGGAGCAGACGCGGCGCCGGCCCGCCAGTCACTCCCCGCGGTCACTCCACGCTCGGAAACTGCTCGGCGAGCAGCTTCTCGAGCCTGTCGCCGCGGGCATCGACCGACAGCACCGTGCCATCACGGCCGACGACGAACAGCCGGGGGATGCTCTGGATGCCATACTGCACGACCAGCGGATCCCGCGGGCCTTTCCCGGAAAAGAGGATCGGCCAGGGCAGCTTGGTCTCCGCCAGGAATGCCTCCAGTTCGTCCCGGTCGTCGTCGAGACTGATCCCCACCACCTCGAATCCATGCCGGCCGTACTTTTCGCGAAGCCCGCGCAGGTTGGGAATTTCCGCGACGCACGGCTTGCACCAGGTCGCCCAGAAATCGACCAGCACCACCTTGCCGGCGAGCGGCTGCGGATCGAACGCCGTGCCGTCGAGCTGCGTGCCCTCGATGCGGAACGGATTGCCGGGGAGCGACAGCCGACGCAGCACTCCCTGTCCTTCCTCGGCCCGGACTCTGACCAGCGGATCCTCGCTGGCCGCGAACAGCGGCAGGAACGTCTCCAAGGCCTGCCGGGCGGCATCCGTGCCGTCGGGGAGCACCTCGAGGTCGCTGGCCAACTGGGCCGCGATCGCCGCCGAACGGGCTTCGGACTTGGTGGCGACGAGCAGGGCGGCGAGGTCCTTGATGAGCCGGTCGGCCCCCTCCGCCGACCGCGACTCGTAGAGCGCGTCGACGTCGGCGGCGAGCACCATCCGCGTCGCCATTCGGGCCACGGCCGGATGGGGCGAGTCGACAAGCGACCGGGCGAACTCGACGCGGGCCGCGGTCGACTTGTCGTCACCGAGCGACTTGAGCATCGAGAAACCGTCGAACTTGAGCTGCACCGCCTCAACGTACAGCGGGTCGTCGGCCTTGACCTGGGCGAGGATCTTGTCGGCCGCTTCCGTGTAGGACGCACCGACCCGCTTCATGTAATACCGCTTGCGGCCGCGGGAACGGGGCATGGCGGCGGGGTCACTGATCTTCTCGACGTAGGCGAGGAGTTCGGCGGGCGTGCCGTCGGGCACGGGGGGCAGCCGGGCGGGCCGGCCGCGGTCGTCGTCGGCCGCATCGTCGACCGGCTCCGCCGGGGCGTCGCGCGGCTCGTCGCCCCGCTGCTGCGGCCGGGAACGGGCCTCGGGGGCAGCCGCCCGCGCCGGAGCCAGCCCGGCAGCGGTGGCCAGCAGAAGGAAATACAGGGTGAGCGGGCGCCGGATCCTGAGCATGATCGCCTCGGCGGGAAAGGGGAAGCACGGCGGAGGGGGGGAAACCTCAGGAAGAGTACCCGTCCCGCACCGCCACTGACAACGCGGCGTTCAGGAACCCGGATCGGCCGGCCGTCCGGCCAAAATGCCCGCCGCATCACCGACCCCGAGCCGGCTGCAGCCCATCCGCAGGTAGCGGACCGCCGCATCCCAGGTGCGGATTCCGCCCGACGCCTTGACTCCCAGCCGGTCGCCGACCGTGTCGAGCATGACCTGCACCGCCTCCGGCGTGGCTCCGCCGGGACCAAAGCCGGTCGATGTCTTGACGAAGTCGGCCCCCGCCTCCTCCGCGAGGCGACAGGCTGTGGCAATCTGTGTCGCCGTCAGGTGGCAGGTTTCAAGGATCACCTTGACGAGTGCCCGCGCCGGCCGTGCCTCGCGGACGACGGCCGCGATGTCGGCCCGGACGGCCGCATGGTCGCCGGAGAGACAGGCCCCGAGATTCATCACCATGTCGAGCTCGCGGCCGCCGTCGGCGATCGCCAGCGCCGCCTCGCGGGCCTTGACCTCCGGCCGCGCGGCACCGTGCGGAAAAGCGATCACGCTCGCCACGACCACCGGCGTGCCCGCCAGCAGTCGGGCCGCGGCCGCGACGTCGACCGACCGCACGCACAGGCAGCCGACCCCCAGTTCCACGCATGCGGCCGCCTGACGGACGAGGTCGACGCCGGTGGCTTCGGGCTTCAGCACCGCCTGATCCAGCGCCCGGGCGACTGCCGCCCGCGTCGGCGGCGGCGGGTCGGCATGTCGGGTCATGACCGGGCCAGCCGCTGCAGGGCGGCGATGCCGCGGTCGAGCGTCCGGTCGCTCACCGTGTAGGCGATGCGGAAGTGGGTGTCGGCCGCGCCGAACACGCCGCCGGGCACGACGAGGAGTTTTTCCTCCGCCACCGCCCGCTCCGCGAAGGCCCGCCCCGAGCCGCCGGGGGCGACCGGGTAGAGATAGAACGCGCCGCCGGGAAGAACGAACTCGTAATGGTCGCGGAGGGCGGCCGTCAGCACGTCGCGTTTGCGCCTGCATTCCCCCAGCGGGACGTGGAGCGGGGCGTCGACCGCGGCCAGGGCCGCCCACTGGCCTACCTGCGGCGCACAGACGAAGGTGTATTGCTGGAGCATCGTGCAGGCGTCGATGATCGGCCGCGGCCCGTGGATCCAGCCGACCCGCCAGCCGGTCATGGCGTGCGACTTGGAGAAGCCGTCGATGACGACGACCGACTCGGAGTGCAGGGCAGGGGAGGCGAACGGCCTGTCGTAGCAGTACTCGCGGTAGAGCTCGTCGCTGATCAGCGTGATCCCGCGGCTCTCCGCCAGCCGGGCCAGGTCGCGGACCGTGGCGGTGTCGGCCACCACGCCGGTCGGATTGGCCGGCGTGTTGAGCAGGATGGCCCGGGACCGCGGCGTGACCGCCGCCGCCACCCGCTCGACGTCGATGGCGAACGACGGCGACGTGTCGATGGTCACGCAGCGGCCGCCGAGGAACTCGACGAGCGGCCGATACATCACGAAGGCCGGCTCGAAGAGGATCACCTCGTCCCCCGGATCGAGAATCGCCATCAGGGCGAGGACGAGCGCCCCGCTCGATCCGCTGGTCACGCAGAGCCGGCGGTCGGGCTGCCCCGTCTCGCGCCGCACCCGCTCCTCGAGCCGCTCGCGCAGCGGGGCGATGCCCTGGGTCGGCGTGTAGCCGTTGCGGCCCGCCTCGAGCGCCTCGCGGGCCGCCGCCCGGGCGACCGCCGGCATCTCGAAGTCGGGCTGGCCGATCGAGAGGTTGATCGGATCTTCGAGCCGGGCGGCGAGGTCGAAGACCTTGCGGATGCCGGAGGAGTCGAAGGCGCCGGCCCGACGGGCGACGGGACCACGCGGGGCGGGGTTGCTCATGGCGCGACGGCGGGCTGCGCCGGGCCCGCGGCGGAATCGGCCGGCGCCGCTGCTTCCGCGGGAAACTGCCCGGCGAGCAGTTCGCCGAGACGCTCGCCCCGCGCGGTGACGCTGATCACGTTGCCGTCGCGGCCGATGAGGATCAGCTGCGGGATGCCGTTGATGCCGTACCGCCGGGCCACTGGGTCTTCCATGCCCTTGCCGCTGAACAGGATCGGCCAGGGGAGCGTGCGCTCCGCCAGGAAGGCGTCGAGATCCTCCCGATAGTCGTCCAGGCTGATCGCCACCACCTCGAAGCCCTGGGCGTGATACTTCTCGTACTGGGCGCGGATGTTGGGAATCTCCTCCAGGCAGGGGCCGCACCAGGTCGCCCACAAATCGACGAGCACGACCTTGCCGGCGAGCGTTTGGGGATCGAACGGGCCGCCGTCGAGATGGGTGCCCTCGATCTGCATCGGATGCCCGGGAAGCCTGATCCGCCGGGCCGATCCGGCCATGCCCGCGCCCAGTTTCCGGATCTGGGGCAGCCCGCTCTTCTCCAGGAGGGGGCCGAACGTCTCGTAGGCCGCGACGGCGGGGGAATCGCGGCCCGGGATCTCGACCTGTTCCAGGGCGCGGGCGAGGCTCCCGGCAAGCTTCACGCTGTCCGTATCGTCGGGATCGCCCGCGAGCAGGTCGGCCATCCGCGCGACGAGGTCCGACGCGCCGGTGAAGTCTTCGGCGTTGAATGCCTTGCGGGCGGCCGTCATGATCAACGTCCGCTTGCCGAGCCGGGAGAGCGCGGGCGTCGGCCCAGCGGCGAGCGTCTGCGCGTACGTCTCGACCTCCTTCCCGGCCGCGTCACTCTCGTCGAAGTCCGAGAGCATGAGCAGGCTCTCGAGCTTGAGCTGGGACGCCTTGATGGCGTTGGGGTCGTCGGCGGCGACGGTGGCGAGGATGCGATTGGCGGCCTCGACGCCCCGGGCGCCGATGCCCTGCACGTAGCCGGCAAGTTCCTCCTGCGACGTCGGCTTGACCTTCGTCGTCTGCAGTTTCTCGACGAACGCGAGGAGTTGGTCAGGGGTGCCGTCGGGCAGCGGCGGTACCACCAGCGGCTGCGGGGCGACATCTCCCCGGGGTGTTCCGTCACGGCCGGCGTCATCCGCGCCCGGGCCCGGCTGCCAGGAAGTGGCGGGGGGCGTGGCGGCAGGGCCGGGTGCAGGACCGCATCCAATGGCGGCGAGCGCCAGCACCGCGACGGAGCAAAAGCCGAGGAGGCAAGCGACCCGCGGTGCGCGGACGGAACGAACGGGCATGTGATCTCCCCGGGTGGATTCGTGGAGGGCTGAACCGCTCCTTCTCGACCCCGAGCCTACTCCCGCGCTGCCGCCGGTCGCAACGCAGTGTCGCGGCCGGCTACTGCACGAGCGTGCGGAAGCGGACGAAGCCGCTTTCCCCCGGCTGGAGCGTCGCATCGAGCGTCCATTTCAGCACCACGGCGCCGTCGTCACCTTTCTCCGTCGAGAAGGCGGCCGGCAGGCTGGAGGCGGCCGACTCCGGAACCAGCGTCAGCCGCGCGGGCAGGGCATCGACGACGACCAGGTCGGTCAGCGGCCGGTCGCCCGAGTTGAGCAGGAAGATCGTGAAGTCGAGTTCTTCGCCGCTGCGGGCGGTGTCGGTGCCGGCCCGCTTGCAGATCGTGAGCTGCGCTCGTCCGGGGGCCTCGAACCGCAGCGTCGCCGTGCCCATGTCCATCGCCACCGACTTCGCTGCCTGACCGCCGACGAGGACGTTGGCCGCCTGGATTCGCGTCCAGGCCATCGGCACGTCGAAGCCGATCTGCGTGAGGGGAGGCAGGCTGGAGCGGCCGAAGCCTGGTTCGTCGGCCTGGAGCCGGACAGCCGGACCGGCCGTGCCCCTGTCCTCGTGCGGGCCGGCCCCCTGATCGACCGCCAACGGGCCGCGCCGGTCGGCGACCGCGATCCCGAGCAGCGCCTTGCGTGCCGACTCCGGCCCGAGGTTCTGCGTGTTTCGGGCGACGGGCTGAAGCCGCGTCTCCTGGCCGACGTGGGTGTCGAGGGCGATGCCGCGCGGTCCCTGGGGAGCGGCGTCCTCGAAGGGACGTACGACTTCGCGGACGGCGCCGAACCGGGGCGCGAAGACGCAGGTGCAATTCGAAGCCACGAGACGGACTTCGTCCGCATCCGGCCCGTCGTCGGCGGCCCGAAACCGCGCCACGGTGTCGCCGGCGGTGAGGTTGGCGATCCCGTCGCTGCCACGCGGCCGCGCCGGTGCACCGGCGTCGCCGCCGTCACAGACCAGACACGGGCCGGCGGTCGGGACGAACGCCGGCGGCGGACAGGCCTGTGGTCCGCAGGCTTCCGGGCCGCAGCGACCGGCGCCGTGCGGGCAGGATTCGGTCGCGAGCCGGGGCAGGGGAGGGCAGGGCGTCTCGACCGCGGTTCGTCGCACGGTCGGGCCGAGCAGGGCCAGATGGTCGTCCACCGCAGCGGCCACGGCGCCGCCGGCGGCCGGTCCCACGGTCTGCCGCACGAACGGCGCGGGCGCCCGCGCCGCGACCTTCGGCGTCGTGACGACCGCGTCGGTCGCCAGGTGCGCGGTCGGTGCGAGTGAACGGCACGAAGCCAGCACGACCGCGCTGACGGCGATCGCCAGGATGCGAATCCAGCGGACACCGTGCCGATCGCCCGACGGCATTTCGATCATGGCGTGGATGCCGGCAGACGGTTGCCGATGACGAGTTCGGCGACCGGTTCGCCGAGGGTCCGGGCCACGTCGAGGGCGTCGTCTCCAGGGCGAACGTCGAACCACTTGGCGGCCACGACGTCGGGCCGGGACGAGTCGCAGGCGAGATAGACGACCCGCCGCACGTGGGCCCCTTCGGCCGCGGCGGCGAGATCGTCGGCGTCGATCACGACTTCGACTGGAAACCGCCAGGCCGTGCCGGGAGGCGTCGCCAACCGGGCCAGGATCCTGACCGTCGGAAAGAGTTCCTCCCCTTCGCGGCCGGGAATGCCGGCGACCCGCAGCCGGTAGGCCTGACCGACGACGAGGCCCATCCGCAACGGGCCAAGTTGCAAGGGGGACCAGCCGGAGGCCGTCTCGATCGCGATCCGCAGGCCGGGAGGCCCGTGGATCGCGACCGGCTGCACGGCGGGGGGGAGTTCCGTTTCCGGACGGGGACCGGGCTGGGGCCGCCGCTGGGCGCCAATCGCTCCCGGTCGGGTGTTGTCGGCGAATGTGTCCGCTGCGTTCGCGTCGACGGTCGCCTGGGCAAGACCCAGGACGCCCGCCAGGGCGAACGCGGCGGTCGCCGGCATCCAGCGGGGGACCCGCAGCGCGGTCCCCGTCCGGAACGGTTCTCGGTCGATCGTCTCCTTCCGCTTCCGTGGCATGCGCCGCCGGCTGCGGATCGAAAGATGTGTGTGCATGGGACGGGCCGGCTCACTCCAGCGGCTCGGGCGGGCAGGGCGCGCCGGGGATGATGCGGCCCGGGCCGAGGGCGTCGGGATCGGGTCCGCCGTTGTCCATGAACCGGGTCCTGTCCGCCCGCGGCTGCTGGAGCCGGATGTTCGGCACGTCGTGCCGCTCGGCGACGTAGGCGTGGCGGGCCGGCTTCGGATAACTCAGGCCGGGATGCTCCTGCACGTGGAGGGCCATCTCACGTGACGGAGGCGGAATGTGCATCTTCGTGTGATTCGTGATCGTGTGCCTCTGCAGACCGGCGGGAACGCCGAGCGGCACATGCGCGGGTCCGGGCAGGCCGATCGGCGTGCCGGTGATCGGCATGCCGTAGTGGGGCGCGGTCATGCCCGCCACGAAGGCCGGGGGAAGTTGCGACGGATCGCCGCCGCACGGCATCCCGAGCGGCCCGGCAACTCCGCAGGCGCCGGCTCCGCCCGGCCCGCCGCCGGCCGCCATCGGTCCCCCGACGCCCCCCGCGGCGCCGGCCGCGCCGGGTGCCTCGAGGTCCTTGTTGCCGATGCGAATCACGGCGAGGATCGAGCCGCGTCGGTCGGCCTCGACCACCGGATCGCAGCCCGGGTCGAGCCGCGTGCTGACGAGCGTTTCAACGCCCGCCACCGCCAGTTCCTGGTAGTCGGGATCGGGCAGATAGACGACCTTGGTGACGAAGTTGCCGCTTGTGACCTGATCGAGATCCTCTTCGGTGATCTGGAAGGGGATCGCGTTGTGCGCGAGGTAGGCGGCCGTCCGCGGCGTCACCGGCGCCACCTCCAGCGACGGATAGAGTTCGACACCCTCGCGGCCGGCGATGTTCGTCAGTTTGAGGCGATAGATCGCCCCCTGCGGGAAGTCGTAGCGGCCCGGTGCGACGAGCGGAGCGGAGTCGAAGCCGCCCATCGCCGACGCGTCCCAGCGGACCTGCATGCCATCAGGACCGATGAAGCCGATCTGCGACGTCGGCGCCATCGCCGCGAGCCCACCCGGGCCGGCGAAGCCGACGCCCGCCGCCTCCATGGCGGCCTCGTACGAGGCGGGACGAATGATGCCGGGCCCCGGTCCCTCCACGCCCGGACCGGGATGATGGAGCATCGCGGCGGGGGGGAGCACGTTCGTCTTCGGCGTGGCGATCGGCCGCACCTGGGCCAGCCCCTTGAACGGTGAGTTGGCGGGCAGGTGGCATCCCGTCAGCGTCGCCGCCAGGGACAGGCCGACGAACCCGTGCAGGCGTCGGTTCAACATCGCGTCACCTCCAGGCCGGAAAACATGCGAAGTCCGTGCACGGACCGGCGCGGGCCCCGATTCCGGCATGGGCCGGCGGGAGCCCATTCCCTACACTTGCGGACGTGCAGGCGGCCGGGATCCCCGGGACGAACGCGGTTCGCACGGACAGTTCTTCGACCCTTGCGGCACCGATTCTTTGGCAAAATCCACAAAGTCGACTCAGCCGTGACAGCCCGCAGATTCGCCAGACTCCCCCGCTCGCCACGGTTCACTCCCCTCTTCGTCGCGGTCGCGCTGTCGGCGGCGCTCTCCGCCGTGTCCGCTGCCCGGGGGGAGCCGACGGCGACGAGTGTGTACGCGCGCGACGCCGGGAGCGGGGGCTCGCCGGCCGCGGCGCAGGAGTCACCAGCGGCCCAGGCGGAGCGGATCCTGGCCGGGGCATTGGTCGCGTTCGACCGCGCCGCCTCGGTCCAGATCAAGTTTCGGCAGAAGGCGAGGATCGGCAGCCGGGTGCTCAAGGGGGGCGGCTTGTACCTGCAGTCGGGCACCGGCGAGGAACAGCGGTATCGTTTCGAGTCGATCCTCAACGCCGATACGGAGACTTTCGAGACGATCGATGTCGGCGACGGCGTGAACGCCTGGTCATACCGGCGTCTCGGTTCCGACCCGCCGCGTGTCGAGCGCATGGACGTGCGCCGCGTGCGGGAACGCCTCGCCCAGTTCGGTCCGCCGGGCGAGGGATCGGTCTCTCGGTATCTCGGGGGCCTGCAACGTAGCCTGTGGACCGCCCGGCAATGGTTCGTGTTCCAGGCGGCGACGCCGGCCGAGACCGAGGAGGGCCTGCCGGTATGGGTGCTCGAGGGACACTGGCATCCCGACCATCTTGCCACCCTGCAACCGGCGCTCCGTGAGGCGGCGGCACGGCCGGGGGGCGTGCTGCCCGAGGAACTGCCCGACGGCATGCCGTGGCGCATCCGGGTCGAGGTCGCGCGGGGTGACCTGCTGCCCCGGCGGGTCGAATACCTGGCGATTCCCGGGCCGCGGCCCGTCGGTTCCGGTCAGCCGGAACCGATCGCCGTCCTGGACCTGTTCGACATCAGCGTGGGCGGGCCGGTCGATGCATCCGCCTTCCTGTACAGGCCGGCACCCGAACTCGGCCTCAGCGACGTCACCGACGCGTACGTGGGAGTGATGGGGCCGATGCGGCCCTGACGCCGGCGGGCCAGCCGCCGGTGACGAGCCGCCGCGCGACGTCGAGTGCGGCGAGCATGCTTGCCGGATCGGCGACCCCGCGGCCGACGATGTCGAACGCGGTGCCGTGGGCCACGCTCGTCCGCACCAGCGGCAGGCCGAGCGTCACGTTGACCGCCCGATGCATGCCGAGCAGCTTGATGGGAATGTGTCCCTGGTCGTGGTACAGCGCGACGACGCCGTCGAACGCGCCACGGGAGGCGCGGAGAAAGAGCGTGTCGGCCGGCACGGGGCCCGTGACGTCGATCCCGGCGGCAGCCAGACGCCCGACCGCGGGCACGACGATGCGGGCCTCTTCGTCGCCGAACAGCCCGCCTTCGCCGCCGTGGGGATTGAGGGCCGCGACGGCGATCCGCGGCGGCCGGCCGAGCAGGGCGCGAAGCAGGTCGGCGAGGCGTCGGCCCGCGTCGACGATGCCCGTCGTCGAGAGCCGTGCGACGGCGGAGCGGAGCGATTCGTGAAGCGTGACGTGTACCACGCCGAGCCCGCTCCGCCCCGGCTCCGTCGCCGGGAGCCAGAGCATCATCGACGCCGCCTCGTCGGGCAGGCCGCAGAGCCGGGCGAGCAGTTCCGTGTGACCGGGCATGTCGTAGCCGGCCGCGTGGAGCGACTCCTTGTGCAGCGGTCCGGTGACGATCGCCTGGCCGGCGCCGCGCCGGACGAGGTGAAACGCGGCCTCTACGGCAGCCGCGGCCGCCCGGCCCCCGGCCGCGGAGACGACGCCGAGGGGCGGGGCGACGGCGTCGGTGTGGCCGCCCGGCCTCGTGCAGGAGTCGATGACGAGCAGTTCGGATCCGGTCGAGTCGCGCCGGTCGTCGGGCGATACGACGGTAACTGGGAGTCGGGGCAGGGCAGGGCGGGCGGCGAGCAGCGCCGCAAGGTGGCCGGCGTCGGCGACCACACGCAGCCGTGCCTGGCGGTGCAGACTCGTGGCTTCCCAGGCGCGGGCGACGATCTCCGGACCGATTCCCGCCGGATCGCCGCAGGTCAGCAGGATCACCGGCGGCTCGGGGCCGGCGGCCGCAGGGTGCGCGTGTTCGTCGGTCATCGGTGTGCCTGCCGCCGGTCTTCCGTCCGGCTAGAATCTATATCGGACCGGTCCTCGCCGCAGCGGTTCGCGTCGCTGCGGCCGGCCGGCCGCGTGGCAGGCGAGTCAGGCCGGCGAGGAAGGCGGGCAAAGGTCGAATGACGGTGTTTTTCTCCCGGGCGGCGATGTTCGCCGTCGCCCTGCTGGTGGCGACCGCCGGCCTTGGCCTGTGGATCGGCGATCTTCACGGCCAGACCGACCCGGACACGCTTCGCCTGGGAACGGTGCACCGGCTCTCGGGCGTGCTCGCCGCGCTCGTCGTCGTGCTCGTCAACAGCATGGCCGTGACCTACTTCATCGGCACGGGCCGCTGGGTCCGCGAGGTGGTCGAAGCCTACGGCCTGGACGCCGGGTTGGTGGAACGTGGCCGACGGCTGAAACGGTCGACGTTTCCCTTCGCACTCGCCGGCATGCTCGGGGTCGTGGCGATCGTGGCCCTGGGCGGAGCCGCCGATCCGGCGACGGGCCGGCCGGGGACCCGCGGCTGGGTGACGCCGCACCTTCTCGGCGGTCTCGGCATCGGCGCCGCGATCGCCTGGTGCTTCCAGGCGCAGGTGCCGCTGATCCGGCGGCAGCAGGTTCTGATCGACGAGGTGATGGCGGCGGTCCGCGCGGAACGGTTGCGGCGCGGACTCGACGTCTCGGGTCAGTGACCGTGGGCCGCGGAGCCGAGGACCGCGTGCACATGATGGGCGTGCGATGTCCGCTCCAGTGCCGTGATCCCCCAGGCCGTGGCCAGGCCGAGGGCCAGCGACGTCGTCAGCAGCACCGCGTCATGGCTGTGGAACTGCACCTCCGGCAGGAGGTCGGCAGCGGCGATGCAGATGAAGGCGCCGGCGGCCATCGCCATCGCCGGCCCGACGATCGCGGACTGCTGGGGACCGACAAGGTGCAGGCTGCCGAGAAAGGCGAAGGCTCCGAGCGGCACCACGGCCGAATAGGCCGCGATTACGATCCGGCGAAGCCGCGCGGAAACCCCCGCTTCGATCATCAGCGTGGCGATGATCCCCGAATCGAACGGCTTGTGGAGCAGGATCGCCAGAAACGTCGCCGCGCCGGCGAGCAGGCCCCCGCCGTGGGCGGCGTCGCTTCCGACCGAGGCCGCCAGCGCGGCGCCGTCCGCAAGGCTGTGGAGCGTCAGCCCCGCGAAGGCGCCGCACCAGCTCCAGCGGCCCGCCTGCCGACCGTGCCGATGGGCGTGGCCACATGATTCACCATGCGCGTGGGGGTGGTGCTCCGGTCCGCCGTCGGCCGTATGGTGCGCGTGGCCGTGGAAGGCCCGCTCGAGGAGAAACATCACGAAGAACCCGGCCGTGACCCAGAGCATCGTCGTCTGGACGTCGCCGCGAAATTCGAGGACGGCGTGCGGCAGGAGGTGCAGGAGTCCGACGCCGAGGAGCACCCCGCCGGTGAACGAGAGCAGGACCTGCATGGTCCGGTGGGTGAGTGCCAGGAAGGCGACCGAAGAGCCGCCGGCAAACGCGGCCGCGGCGATGATCGCGAGATACACCGCGAGTCCGACGAGACCCGAAAAGCCCGAGTCGGCGGCCGTTGGAGGAGGCATGGACGGGTCCGCGGAAAGGAGCGAAAGCGGTCTATGATCGGGCCGGCCCGGCCGGTTCGCAAGCGGCATGCAGGCCCGGATCGGATTGCGCCGCGATCTACCGCCGGAACTGCGGCTGCGGATAGGGCTGATAACCGGCCGGCGGGGGCTGGTTCGGGTACGGGGACTGCTGCGGGTATTGCATGGGATACGAGGGCAGGTTCGGCAGGGCGGTACGAACCTGATTGAACTGGTTTTGGAAGGCGCCTTGCGCCTGCCGTGCCCGTTGTAGGTACGCCGCCTGACCCTCCGAGAATTTGGCGTCGCCGGCGGCGATGCCGCCGAGGATGAGCGCCATGCCCCAGGTGAGCAGGTTCGGCCAGACGACGGGGCCGTAGAACTTGAGCGCCGTGCCGAACGATTTCTTGAACTTCGGTCCGAACATCCCCAGCTTCACGCTCCAGATCTCGTCGAGCACGAGATGCGAGAGGAAGCCGAGCACGACGGCGCTGGCGACGAAGTAGCGCTTGAGCGGCTCCTCCGCCCAGAAAGCGAGAAACGCCGTCTGGCCGGCGATTGCCGCCGCCGGCAGGCTGTGAAACATGCCGCGGTGGTGGGAGTGGTGCTTGAGGAGCCAGGTGACGCCGAAGCGGATCGCCAGATAGATGGCTGCGCCGGCGATGATCATCACTTCCAGCGGCAGCCTCCACTCGTGGAATCGGTGGAGCATCATCATCGGGACGACGGCGGCGGCGAAGGCGACGCTCTCCTTGAGCGGGATGCCGGGTCCGCTGTCGAGGTCGGGCAGCATGCCGGAAACCGAGCACAGACCGCCGGCCAGCACGCAGGTCTCGGGAGGCATTCCGCCCCAGTACCAGGCCGCCGTGCCGTAGCCGACGCCCATGATGCTCGAGCCGGTAATGTGGACTTGAAAGCCGGGCACGGCGAACATCCCCCACGACGAGCGTCGCACCCGTGCCGGGCGCCACGCGGGCGTGCCCTGCCAACGATCGTGGCACGGGCGCACACCGATTGTGTATCGTCAGAAGATGGGGCCGCCGACAGCGGATGCCCCCTGCCCGTCCCCCGCTTTCGCATGCCCGACGGTGGAGTTCGCGGGTTGGGAAATCGCTGCACCTTGGCGGTTCCACTCGTGCCGAAGGAGCATGCAAGCATGATCCGGCAGGCGGGGGCGGGTGCGCACGCTGCGGGGACTGGGCAGAGAGGGGCGAATGGGACGACTGCGCGGGCTGGAATGGCCGAAATCGTGCTTTGATTTGGCCTTCGGCCGTCGGCCCCTGCCTTCCTAGACTCCCGACCACAACGGCAGCTGGATCGAGGCCTGCCGGATCGAGATCTCACGCTGCGGGAGCAAGTCGATGGCGATCGAAGGATACGATCTGGTGATGATCGGCCTGCTCGCGGCTGCCGCCGTGCTCGGCTACTTCAAGGGGATCGTCTGGCAACTGGCGTGGATTGCCGGCATCGCCGCCAGCAGTTGGGTCGCGGTTCGCTTCGGCGGGCCCCTGGCCCCCTTCTTCGGCCAGCAGGCTCCCTGGAACAAGTTGATCGCGATGCTCGCCCTCTACCTGGCGACGTCGCTGGCAGTCTGGCTCTTGTTTCGCGTGGTCGCCGGCTTCATCGACGCGATCCACCTCTCGGCCTTCGATCACCAACTCGGTCTTTTGCTCGGCCTGGCCAAGGGCGTGCTGCTCTGTGTGGTGGTCACGTTTTTCGCCATCACCTTGGCGCCGGGGTACCGTGGCCAAATCGTGGCCAGCCGGAGTGGCCGCCTGGTGGCGGAACTGATCGTCCGCGCAGACCAGTTCCTGCCCCGGGAGGTGATCGAGGCGGTCGATCCGTTCGTCCGCCAGTTTCGCGAGCAGTTTGCCCAGCCCGGCGCAACGACAGTCGCGGCCCCCGACGCCGCGGCACCGAGTCCGGCCGCGGCCAGGTCGTTTTTTGACACACTGACGTCGGCGGCTGCATGGGTGGGGGCAGAGCCATCGGGGCAGGGGACGCGGCTCACGGCAGGCGGACCGACGTCTCCGCCGCCAACGCAAGCCACCTGGGCCCAGCCGACGCCCCAAGCATTGCCGCCGCCACCGGCCAGCCAACATGGCCAGCAGCAGGCTTGGTCGAGCGGCGAACGATTCCAGCCGCCGCCGCCCGGCCAGGCGCCTGCTCAGCCGCAGCCGCCGGCTCGTTTCCCGGTCGGCCCGCAGAGCCCGCTTCCGATCCGTTGACCGGGTTCCGACGACCTCGTCAGGAAGGGGCGGCCGGCGAGGGAAAGAAGAGCGAAAAACACTGGAAATAAAGGGTCCGTACCGGACATAAGAGACATTATCGGACGTTGGGCAGGGGGCCGGTTTCGCGGCATTCGGCTATGCTCCCGGCCATGACAGGTGCATGCTCTTCCGAACCATCGAACCTCGCAGCCCTCCAGCGGGAAATCTGGCTCGGGAAGGTCGCACGCGCCCGGCGCATGACGCCCGAGCAGCGGTTCGCCGAGATGGTCGCGCTCACGTCGCAGGCCTTCGAACGGATGCATGTCGCCGCCATGGCCGATCTCGGGACCAGCGACGCCGATGCCGGCTGGGTCGAAGTCCGCCGCCGGCTCGACCGGCTCCGGGCTGCCCGCGAAGCCGGCCGGTTCACCGCGTCACCGCCGGCCGCCGGCCCGGCCGTGCCATGACGATCTCCGAACTCGCCGCCGCCGTCGCCGATGCGTGTGTCGCCGAACGGGTGCCCCACATGTTCACGGGGGCCATCGCCGCCGGTCTCTACGGCAGCCCACGGTCGACAGCCGACGTGGACGTGGTGGTGGACGTGGCCGACACCACGGCGATGCCGCGACTGGTGGATCGCCTATCCCCGATCTTGACCTTCGACGCCCAAATCCGGTTCGACACTCTGACCTTCGGCACCCGCCGCGTCGGTGCGACCCGCGACCTGCCGCCGCTGACCGTGGAGTTCTTCGCGCTCTTCGACGACCCGTTCGTCCGGGAGCAGTTTTCCCGGCGTCGCACCCGGGCCCTGGACGCGACGGGCCGCAGGGTTCCGGTGCCCAGTGCCGAGGACGTGATCATCCAAAAAGTTCGCTGGGGTCGCGGCAAGGATCTCGACGACGCCCGCGACGTGCTCGCCATCCAGGGGCTGAACGTTCTCGACATGGGCTACATTCGGGACTGGTGCGGGCGGCACGGGACGTCGCAACGTCTCGAGCAGATCCTTGCCTCGATCCCCCCGGAGTGACCCAGCCTTGACGAAGAAAGCAGCTGGGCGGGCACGGCAGCGACCTGTGTCCGTTTCGCCGACGCTCGCCGATCTCGGCCAGGCCGTCCGCGACTTTCGCGACGCCCGAGACTGGGCGCAGTTCCACGCGCCGCGGCAGCTCGCCGCCGCGATCGCCATCGAGGCGGCGGAACTCCAGGAACGGTTTCTCTGGAAGACCGACGCCGAGGTCGAGGCCGACATGGCCGACGCGGCCAAGCGGGCCGGCGTCGCCGAGGAGATCGCCGACGTCGTCATGTTCGCCATGCTGCTCGCCGACCGGCTGGGCATCGACCTCGCCGCGGCGATCACCGCCAAGCTGGCGGCCAACGAGCGGAAGTATCCGGTGGCGTTCGCCCGGGGCAACGCCCGGAAGTACACGGAACTGAGCGACTGACCCAGACGCCATTCGGCGTCGGCCGCGCCTGCGGCAAACCCCCCACGTGTCCGCGGCGGGCGATGAGCGGTCGACCGCTTTGGCGAGCGGCGTTTCATGCCGCGAGGTTGCCTCGACCCGGTGCGTCGGCCGTATGGTTTGCCGGGCCGGACAGGCCCGCGGGAATGGCCTCCCAGAGGTGTTGCATCGCACTCACTGGCGGTTCGCCTGGCCGGCGCATCCGCCAGGCACCCTGCGGAGGCTTTCGCCATGTTCTCCTGCCTGCTCGCCGCGGCTGACGGTGCCGCCGTGTCGCTCGACTTTCAGGCGGCCCAGGCCGCCGGCACGCTCCTGCAGACGCTGACGCTCTACCTGTTCTTCGCCGGCACCGTCGCCATGGGCGCGGGGGCCCTGTATTTCTTCCTCCTGCGCGACGACGTGGCCCCCGAGTACCGCAGCACGATGGTCGTCGCGGGGCTCGTCTGCGCGATCGCCTGCTTCCACTACTTCAAGATGACGGGCGTCTACCAGTCGGGGGCGGGATTTCCCACGGCGCTGCGGTACGTCGATTGGCTGTTCACGACGCCGCTCTTGCTCGTGAAATTTCCGTTGTTGCTCCGGCTCGGCGACCGGGGGACCAAATTCTTTTGCCAGCTCGTGACGCTCGACGTGGCGATGATCGTCACGGCCTTCATCGCCGAGACGGCGCCGGTCGATTCGCAACGCTGGTGGACGTTTTTCGCCATCTCCTGCGGCTTCGAGCTGCTCATCGTGGGCGTGCTCTTCGTGTCGCTCGGCCAGGCGATCGCCGCGGCTCCCGCACCGCTGGGGAAGGCCCTGGGAACGATGCGGCTGTTCGTGCTCATCGGCTGGGCGATCTACCCGATCGGGTTCCTCATGGCCCGGGCCGGCGCCGGCGAATATCGCGAGGTGATCTACAACGTCGCCGACGTGATCAACAAGGTGGGCTTCGGGCTCGTCGCCTACCAGGGGATCAAGGCGATGAGCCACCACGGCCGCTCGGCCGCGGCATGATTGTGGTGGTCCATCGCGGTTTACCCTGGGTCGGGGGTGCTCCTGCCATGCCTCCGGACGTTCGCTGCGGGCCTCCGGCCCTGCGCTCGGTGCATGTCCGCTGCGCTTCGGCATCCATGCCTTCGCTTGCTTCCACAGCCCGGCGGCATGGCAGGAGCACCCCCTCCTGGGACTGCGACCCATGACGTTCCAAGAAGGACCGTCGTCGCGCGGGGGCCGTGGCAGCGGTGAGACGTCGTCGTCGGCTGCCGCGTGCGGACGGTTTCGGACGGGTGTCTTTGACGACCTGCCCCGCGCCGTCATGGTGGTGGCGGCCGTGGCCGGAGCCGTGGCGGGGCCGGAGTGGTCGCGGAGCGCGGCGCCGCTGCCGTGGCTCATCTCGCTCGTGTTCGTCGGCCTGCCCCACGGCGCCGCCGACTTCGCCGTCAGCCGGACGATTTGCCGGGGTCGGATGCTGGCTCTCGTCTGGACCGGCTACGCGGCGGCGATGGCCGCCGTGGCGGCCTTGTTCGTCGCCGCCCCCCTGCTCTCCATCGCGGCGTTCGCAGCCCTCAGCTGCTGGCATTTTGGTGCGGCGGCGGGTGAATCCGAATCTCCGAAGCCGCATGCAGCCCCGGACACGTTGATGGCCGGCGTCGTCTCGCGGGGCTGCGGCGTGCTGGCACTGCCGCTCGCCGCATGGCCGGCCGCGACCGCCGCGGCCGCGACCGATCTGGTCGCGCTCGCCGTCGGTCCCCACGCCGCGGCGGGGATGGTGCCCGAGGCCGCGGTTCGCTCGGCAGGGCTCGCGCTGGTGTTTCTGACGGTGCTGGCCGCGGCGATCGAGGGCATGGCAGCGGCGGGCCATCCGCCGAGCCGGCGGTCCTGGCGGCACGACGTCATCGAGCTGGCCGTGATCGGAAGTCTCGGCTGGTTCACCGATCCGCTGTTTTCCGTCGGCCTGGTATTCCTCGTCTGGCATGCGTGGCGGCAGATGCCGCCGGTTGCGGCGTCGCTATCCGGTGCCGCGCCGACATCGTGGCCGGAACTCGGCCGTGCACTGGTGCACATCCATTGTGCCGCCCTGCCCCTGCTCGTTCCCGCCTGGGTGCTGATCGGCGCCGCCTGGTGGTGGCTGGCGCCGGAGCACACGCTCCGCGGTCTGGCGATCGTTTCGATCGGCGGCTATCTCGTCGTCACCCCGGCGCACGAACTGCTCGGTGCGGCGCTGCGACGGATGGCTGGCTGGCGGAGCCGTGGCTTTCCTGTCCTGCCGGGCGGTCACGCCGACGATGGCCGCGGCCGTTCGATCAGCCGTCCGGCAATGTACTTGTGGAGGATGCTGGAAATCAAAGTGTGACAGGGAATCCCTTGCTCCACTGCCGCTCGCTGCAAGTGTGAGAGATCCCGGGCGCTGATCCTGATGTTAACGCGTTTGTCCTTGCGCACGGTCGCCCGTGCAGCCGCCTTGAGCCGAGCCATGTCTTTGGCCGCCGCTCTCGGCCGCTTCCAGTCTCCCCGTTCCACCGATGCCAGCAGCCGGGCTTCGTCACGATCGAGTTGTTTCATCGTCTGTCTCCCAAATAACGGTTCGTCATCTTCCTGCTCGGGATGATCGTTTTCATGAACAGCACGTCGCCGTCGGCTATGAATGGAACCACAAAGGCGTACCCATCGATGTCCACGATCAGGATGCGTTGGCCTGGGTAGGCTCCTGGATTGGGATGCGCGAGCACGTCGAGCAGCCCACCGGCCGGAGTTTTCTGGTGACATCCCCTGCCCCGCGCCGGCTTCGGTACGGAGAATGGCCTCTTCGAGATCGAGAGGCGTCGATGCGGATGCGTGGGCCGGATCAGGCCGGGGCGTAGCCGGAGTCGGTGCGGCGGGCGTGGCCGAGGGCCACGAGCGTGTCGAGGATTTCCTCCATCCGCGGCGCCTTGGCGTGCTTGAAGCCCTGCGCCACCTCGGCGGCCGTTCGCACGCCGGCCGCCGCGGCGAGCGCCGCGCGGACAGCCCGCGTCTGCTCGGCCAGATCCTTGGGCCAGGCCTGCTTCACCGGCTTCGTGGGCGTTGCCGGCTGCCGGGCCCGCGCCGGCTTCGCACCGGATTTTCCTGTGCCTCCCCTGCCCCGTGCCGGCTTCTTGGCTCCCGCTTCGTCGGCGTCGTCTGTGTCGGCGCCGTCCTCGTCGGCCGTGTCGAGTTCCTGCTGCACGTCGGCCGCGCCGGCCTTGTTCTGAAACTCGGGCCGGAGCCAGCGGATGAGACCGCGTTTCTCCTCGGCGGCCCGCTCGTGGTTCAGGGCCACGAGCCGTTCCAGGATTTCGTCGTCCGAGAGCGTGGTGGGCCAGCCATAGGCGTTGAACACGGCCGCATCGAGATCGTCGTGGATCTTTTTCAGCACGCTCACGAGCCCGTAGTCGTGGATTTTCCGTTCCTTGTCGGTGAGGGCCTCACCCGAGCGGAGTTTTTCGAGGACGTTGTACATCCCCGTGATCGTGAGGCCCGGATATGCCGCCTGCTGCTTCTTGCGGTGGGCGTCAAGGGCCTCGCCAAGTTCACGGATGCGCTGCTGCCGCACCTCGGTCGCGGCCGGGAAGGGAAATGGGTCGAAGCACGTGGTTTTGTTGTAGCGAGGGTCATTTCCGACACCGAGACGACGGCCCGCCGCCAAGGCCCACGCGACATGGAGTCGGCTCGACATGACGCCGAGATGGAATGCGTCGTCGGTTGCAACCACAACTAGCATGTTGTCGGGGGCAATTTCCCGATCACAAAACTGAAAGAATCGATGCTTGGCAGTTTCAGATGTGGCGATATACCGACTCATACGGGTCACACTTGATCCCTGCGCGTGACCCATCGCGTTGCGCAGAATGAACGGACTTCCGCGCGACGAAGCTGGCGGTGGCTCCGCTTCGCCTCGTGGATCAGCGACGGCTCGTCTGGGTAGACGCGGTTGCTCCAGTGGTGTT